>Ga0265798_10000263_pt1 | contig 93923 bp, 77 predicted proteins | sample P3T30metagenome_FD_192430 | JGI IMG/M metagenome (GOLD analysis project Ga0265798, IMG submission 192430) | Plant litter microbial communities from East Loma Ridge, Irvine, California - P3 T30 | ecosystem: Environmental > Terrestrial > Plant litter > Unclassified | place: USA: California... | reverse complement strand
TGCGAAAGTAACCGATCACCACGCCATCATCCCGACCGAAGTGCCACCGTCCCAGAACCTCAGCAGGGAAGAAAAACTGATTTATGACCTCGTGGCCAAGCGGTTTATTGCCGTATTTTATCCCGAATGTAAAATTTCAAACACTTTGGTGGAAGGAAAAGTGGGGACCATTCCGTTTAAGACGAGCGGAAAGCAGATCCTGGAACCGGGCTGGAGAGCGGTGTATGCCAAAGAGCCCAAAGAAGAGCCTGCCGATAAGGAAAAAGACAGGGAAGAAGAACAGAGCATTCCTGAATTTACGGTGGGAGAGTCCGGGCCGCATGACCCGATAATCCACCAGGGGAAAACGTCGCCGCCGAAACCGTATACGGAAGCTACGCTGCTGAGGGCCATGGAAACCGCCGGAAAGCAGGTAGAAGATGAAGAACTCCGTGAAATGCTGAAAAACAACGGTATCGGAAGACCGTCCACCCGCGCCAATATTATTGAAACCCTTTTCAAACGGAAGTACATTGAAAAGAAACGGAAAAACCTGATTGCCACGCAGACCGGCATCCAGCTGATTGATACCATTGAAGATGAACTGCTGAAAAGTCCGGAATTGACGGGTGAATGGGAATCCAAGCTCCGCAGGATCGAGAGCGGCGACTATGAAGCCAACCAGTTCAAGGAAGAACTGATCCGCATGGTGACGGAACTGACTGATAAAGTGGTGTACGGGAAAGGCAAAATAATCACCTTACAGGAAGAAAAGCCTGAAGCCGAAAAGAAAAAACGCGAACCGGCAGTAAAGAAAGAACTGCAGTCGTGGGAAGAAACCCAGTGCCCGAAATGCAAAACACACCACCTGATCAAAGGAAAAACGGCTGTGGGATGTTCTGATTTTAAAAACTGCGGCTTCAAGGTCATGTTTGAAGTTTTCGGTAAAAAGATCTCGGATAAGCAGCTGATGGATCTGGTATTAAAAGGGAAAACCTCAAAACTGAAAGGCTTCAGCGCACATCCTGAAAGCCTGACGGAAGGCGTACTGGCTTTAAGTGAAGACTTCAATATTACGCTTGCTTAATTTGAATGTTTACATGCGTGACGCCACGCTGAACTTTTGTAAAGGAGTTCGACAAATTGTTTGTACATCAATAAAGACGATGCTTTAACCTGTCTTTGTCGTTAGTTATTTTATTTACGGTTTATATGCAGATCTATAAAAGCATTTGTAAAAATTTGTATTTACATTTGCAGTAAACAAAAACAATGACGCCCGAAAAAAAGCAACTCATCACCGGCAGTTTCAGCCGTTCCGAAACCCTGCAGTTCTACAAAGCAGAATTACTGGAAGTGGAAACCGGATTTATCTCAATTAAAATCCCGAAAATGGAAATGATGACCCGGAAAGCCGGAATGTTTAACGGTGCCATGATTGCTTCCCTGGTAGATGTCTCTTCAGGATATGCAGCCGTAAGCCATTATGAAGAAGACTGTTATGTGGTTACAGTAGAGCTGAAAGTCAATTATCTGAGGCCGGCTATGGGCGATGCCTTAATTTCAAAGTCTTACGTGATAAAAGGAGGCGCTAAAATCAGCGTAATCAGGACAGAAATTTATACCGTTGATGAAAACGGAGCTTCAGAAAGCCATGTGGCCACTTCACTGGTGACAATGATGAAAATAAAATAGCCTTGTTCCTCTGTGTTAAGTGGAATATCTTTTGTACAGCAACACCTTATAAACATTAAAAAAATCAAATTATGAACTTAATTATCCGGCTGCTCATTACAGCCATTGTCGCCTATCTTCTGACCATGATTTTACCGGGCGTTCATTTTACAGGATTCGGAGGAGCGATTATCTTTTCCATTGTCTTAGGGGTTCTCAACCTGATTGTAAAACCGGTGCTGAAACTTTTCGGCCTCCCTTTAACCATCATCACTTTAGGCCTGTTTACATTGGTCATTAATGCCATCATCATTCTTATTGCTAATTATTTTATTGACAGTATGGAAGTTGACGGGTTCTGGTGGGCACTGATCTTCAGTATTCTGCTTTCGGTCATTACTTCCCTCGCAAATTCGATGTTCTCAGACGGAGATTAAAAAAGGAATATATTTAAAAATGATATCAGTAAAGAGTGAGCTTAAGTTCGCTCTTTTTTCATTTCAGGATGTGGAGCTTCTGTCAGGTATCTATCAAAATTCGGGCATCATCAGTAAAAATAGATGATCTCATAATGTAAAAATAAGTAACTTTGAGCCTCCTGGAATAAATGAGAACATGAAGCTGATTTATGTTCCTAAAAATGAATATCAACATATGAAACTTAAGTATAGCCTGCTGGCTTTGGCAGCTCCGCTCTTAATGAATGCACAACAACTCATAACGCCCGAAATCCTCTGGACTTTGAAAAAAGTAGGAGTACAGGCCGTTTCTCCCGACCAGTCTTCGCTTATTTATAAAATAGGGCAGACTGATCTGAAAACCGAAAAAACAAAAAGTGAAAATTACTTCCTGAATGTTATCAATAACCAGTCTGTAAAAGTAGATCTGGGCAAGAAATCCCTGATCCAGTGGGATAAAAACGGCATCTATGCACAGGAAGGCGATAAGATTTTCCTCTCCGGAGACGGCGGTAAAACCTGGGGCGAGTTTTATACCATAGGCGAGGCAGACAATATCGTGATTTCTCCCGACGGTAAAAAAATAGCTTTCAGCAGACAGGTGTTGGTGGAAAAGCTGATGGGTAAAGACAAATATTCCGATACCCCGAAATCCACTGCACAGGTATATACCGACCTGAACCACAGGCATTGGGATTACTTTAATGAAGGGAAATACAACCATGTTTTTGTAGTAAATACCTCACAAAATGCAGATGCTGCAAAAGACCTGCTGGAAGGAAAGACCTGGGATTCTCCGCAAAGGCCGTTCGGCGGTGCCGAAGACTTCATCTGGAGCCCTGATTCTTCACAGCTTCTGTATGTAACCAAACCGAAGAGCGGTAAAGAATATGCCACCAGCACGAATACGGATATCTTTGCGTATGACCTGGCTTCAGGAACCACAAAAAATCTCACGGAATCCAATAAAGGCTATGATGTAAACCCGAAATTCAGTCCGGACGGAAAATCACTGATCTGGCAGAGCATGGCCAGAGACGGCTATGAAGCGGATAAAAATGACATTAAGATCCTGGATTGGAAATCCGGTAAAATAAGCAACCTGACCGGCGGCTGGGACGACAGTGTTTCAGGCGATGTGTTCTGGGCCGGCGATTCCAAAACCATTTATTTTACGGCAGCCTTCAGAGGGACCAAGCAGTTATTTTCATTAGATCCTAAAAAGGCTAAAGTACAGCAGGTGACCAAAGGTGATTTTGACGTAAATGAAATTTTTGCCGATCAGAAAAATACGCTGCTGGTAGGCCGTACAGACATTAACCATGCGACAGACCTTTTTTCAGTGAATGTGAAGAACGGAGACATGAAGCAGGTGACGGAAGTGAATAAAGACATGTATTCAAAACTGGCCCAGGGAAAATCTGAGCTGAAGATGGTAAAAACCTCAGACGGAAAAGAAATGGGCGTCTGGTTCCATTATCCGCCGAACTTTGATCCGAATAAGAAATACCCGACGCTGGTATACTGCCAGGGCGGCCCGCAGTCTGCATTAACGCAGTTCTTCAGCACAAGATGGAACTTTGCCCTGATGGCAGCCAACGGATATATTGTAGTGGCACCCAACCGCCGCGGAATGCCGGGATGGGGAACGAAATGGAATGAAGAGATTTCAAGGGACTGGGGTGGACAGCCGATAAAGGATTACCTGGCTGCAACGGATTTTGCGAAAACATTACCGTATGTTGACGGGAGCAGGGTAGCGGCAGTAGGAGCAAGCTATGGCGGATACAGCGTATTCATGCTGGCGGGTATTCATGAAAACCGCTTCAAGACTTTTATCGCTCACGACGGATTATTTGATATGAAATCCTGGTATCTGACTACAGAAGAGCTCTGGTTTGCCAACTGGGATCTGGGTTCGCCGTGGGAAAAACCGCAGCCGAAAGCCTATACCGAATTCAATCCGAGTAATTTTGTTGATCAATGGAACAGACCGATCATGATTGTTCAGGGCGGCATCGATTTCAGGGTTCCTTACGAGCAGGGCCAGGAAGCTTTCCAGGCAGCAAAACTGAGAGGCCTGAAATCGAAATTAGTCTATTTCCCGAATGAAAACCACTGGGTGCTGCATCCGCAGAATGGCCTGGTGTGGCAACGGGAATTCTTCGACTGGCTGAAAGAAACATTATAAAAATTCCCTTCCTCCGGAGGGGTGGCGAATATTCTGAAAGAATTTTTGACGGGGTGGTCTGAATAGATTGAATATATACTTACCCTTAAAACATCAACAGGAGCGGGCTTTAGCCCGCTTTTTGTTTGAAATTAAGTGAATCCCATATCAGCAATGCCATGACCAACAGAATATTTTCATTTCCGCCGATTGTCGACAGCAGTTCTAAGATTTTAATTTTAGGTTCTATTCCCGGGGTGAAATCATTGGAAAAACAACAATACTATGGCCACCCGCAAAATAAATTCTGGAAAATTATTTTTGAGCTGCTCAACGAAGATTTTACCGAAGATTACGGAGAAAGGATCCGGATGTTAAAAAAGCACCACATTGCACTTTGGGACGTGATCGATTCCTGTGAACGGAAAGGAAGCCTTGATTCCGAGATTAAAAATGAAGAAGCCAACCAGATCCCGGAGCTTCTGGAAAAATATCCGAATATTCTGGCCATATTCTGTAACGGTGGGAAATCATATAAAAATGCGCAGAAAATATTAGGAAAGCATTTTAAAATTCCTGTATTTTTACTGCCGTCAACAAGTCCGCTTCATACCGTTTCCTTTGAAAAGAAACTGGAAGAATGGAAGCAGATTAAAAACCATTTATGAAAAAACTGATACCGCTGTTCCTGATCTGTGCTTTTAGTAATCTCCTGTCTCAGGAATATCATTTTGATTACTACATAAAATATAAACATACATTAAAGCGCAATAAAGAACAGCCTGAAGTAAGGGAATTTCAGTATGCCGTCAATTCTCAAGACCATTCCTATGAGATTTCTTTCAGGCCCGGGAAAAGCAAAACAGTATCTGCGGTAATTACAGATTTTAAAAACAGCCTGCAGCATCATTTTGAAATGAAGAATACAGGATTTCCTTTGAAGAGAAATGATTTCGATTATACATATTCCGTGAAGATCCCTTCTGTTAAAAAGCAGTTTGAAGAAGAATCCAAAAGAAGATTTTTCACTTCAGATTTTGTGGATAAAAAACCTGACGGGTTGTCGCACCATTTAATAAAGGAATTCAGTAATCAGAAATTAAAGAAATCCAGAATGTCTGCAGACGTTGTTTTTGCCGATTTTAAAGATGACTTGTCATTTGTGGGGCTTCGCTTATTATTTGATTATCATGAAATAGATGATAAACTAAAATCCGAAAACAGATATATCTTAAAATCCGGATCCGGAAAATCTGAAGACCTTGAAATCAATGTATCACTGGAGGCAGTTGAACCTCAGTATTTTGATATAAAAATCAGTCGAGACCAATTGAATTTTAAAAATAACTAAAACAAAAAGCAAGGAAATCCCTTGCTTTTAAGTATTGAAATGCATGATTATAAGACAAAGCTGCAGTTTATTTCTCAATCCTGTACACTTCTTCATACGGCTGAATCAGCACCCAGCCGCTCCCGGAAAATTTCATCTGAAACTCTTCACCGCTGCCTCTTCCGATCAGGCTTTTTAAAGAAACATTGGTTTTCAGTTCGGGGCTCAGGTTTCCGGACCATGCTACCGTGGCATTCGGGTCTGTAAAAACCGGACTGTCCGGGGTAACCATCAGGGTCAGGGGATCGCCGTGTGTGGTGATGGCAATGTGGCCGGTTCCCGATAACCGTACCTGGAACAGTCCGCCTGACATGACCCCTGCGATACTCTTCAGCATGGTGATGTCGCTTTTAATGCTCTGCTCATGTGCCAGGACATCATTTCCGTTTACACAGACCGCTTCATTGTTCAGATACAGGATCCGCACTTTTTTACCTTCATCCGCCACATACAGCTTTCCGGTTCCTTCGGCTTTCATCAGTCGGGCTCCCTCACCGCTGATGGCTTTCTTTAACAGGTTGCCTAATCCTCCGGAAAACATGCCCTGCCTTTCAAAATTTACGCTGCCCACATAGCCGACCATGCTTCCTGCCTTGGTCCAGACCGACTGGTTGTTGAGGTTGATTTCCAGAAGCTGGGGTTTTTCCAGTTCAAAGTAATCCCTTTCCTGCGGATTTTCTTTTGTTTCATTCACAAAAGCTTCAATTGAATATTTGCTCATAGGATAAAATTTTAATGTATTCAAAAATAACTTTTTTCAGCATTAAAAAGCAGGGTAAAAACCATGGTTTTCAAACGTGGCCAAAATTAAATGGAGATATACTTGACAAAGGGGTGCCTGATGTCGTATATTTGCAGTCCGAAAATTACATCCCGTAATTTAATAAATTTTTAAACCGTAATTTAAAAAATGAAAACATCAGATTTTAATTTTGATCTTCCTGCGGAATTATTGGCAGAACATCCGTCAGAACACAGAGACGAAGCCAGATTAATGGTTTTGGACAGAAAAACCCAGACTATTGAGCATAAGCTGTTCAAAGATGTGGTAGATTATTTCAGTGAGGAAGATTTATTTATCTTTAACAATACCAAGGTTTTCCCTGCCCGTCTGTACGGAAACAAAGAAAAAACAGGTGCCAAAATTGAGGTTTTCCTTTTAAGGGAGCTTGACAAGGAAACCCGTGTATGGGATGTACTGGTAGATCCTGCAAGAAAAATCAGAATCGGGAACAAATTATTCTTTACCGAAGATGAATCTTTGGTAGCGGAAGTTATTGATAATACGACGTCCAGAGGAAGAACGCTGAGGTTTTTATTTGACGGTTCTTATGAAGAATTCAGGACTAAATTAAAAGAATTAGGGGAGACCCCGCTTCCGAAATACATCAAAAGAGCGGTGGAGCCTGAAGATGCAGAAAGATACCAGACCATCTATGCAAAAGTGGAAGGTGCCGTTGCGGCTCCAACTGCCGGACTTCACTTCTCCAAGCACCTGATGAAGAAACTGGAAATCAAAGGAATCAACTTTGCAGAAATTACCCTTCACGTTGGTTTGGGAACGTTCAACCCGATTGAAGTGGAAGATCTTTCCAAGCATAAAATGGAATCTGAAGAAGTATTCATTGATGAGAAAAATGCAGATGTGATCAACAAAGCGGTTGACAACCACAGAAGAGTGTGCGCCGTAGGAACAACCACCATGAGAGCTTTGGAAACGTCAGTATCATCCAATAAAAAGATCTCATCATTCCATGGCTGGACCAATAAATTCATTTATCCGCCTCATGATTTCGGAGTAGCTAATGCGATGATCACCAATTTCCACACGCCAAAATCTACACTAATCATGATGATTGCCGCGTTTGCCGGAAAAGAATTCATCATGCAGGCCTATGAAGAAGCCGTAAAAGAAAAGTATAAATTCTACTCTTACGGAGATGCTATGTTAATTCTTTAAAAAGATAATAGGATTTGGGGTTTAGGGCTTAGTTTGTCCCTAAATCCTAAGCCCTAATACCTAAATTATAATGAAAGATATCAGAATTTTATCACTCGACCAGCTTAAAGACTACTTTGCCACGTTAGGCGAAAAGCCGTTCCGTGCGAAGCAGGTATATGACTGGCTGTGGAGTAAAAACCTCCATTCGATTGAAGAAATGACGAATCTTTCAAAATCCCTCCGTGAAAGAATTGCCGAGGAATATACCATCAATCCCGTTTCCGTTGACCAGCTTCAGAAGAGCACGGACGGAACCATTAAAAACGGGGTGAAACTCCATGACGGCCTATTGGTAGAATCTGTTCTGATTCCTACCGAAACCAGGACAACAGCCTGTGTATCTTCCCAGGTGGGATGCTCGCTGAACTGTGAATTCTGTGCCACCGCAAGGCTCAAAAGGATGAGAAACCTTGAAGTAGCCGAAATTGTGGATCAGGTGGCCCTTATCGACAGCCAGAGCAAAATGTATTTCAACAGGCCCCTTTCCAATATTGTTTTCATGGGAATGGGAGAGCCGATGATGAATTACAAAAATGTAGTGGAAGCCATCCGCAAGATTACCCAGCCGGAAGGTTTGGGCATGTCGCCGAGAAGAATTACCGTATCCACTTCCGGGATTCCGAAGATGATTAAAATGCTGGCCGATGATGACCTCAGGGTAAAACTGGCCCTGTCCCTGCACTCCGCTATTGAAGCCAAACGGAATGAGATTATGCCGTTTTCCGATAAATTCCCGTTGACGGATATCATGGAAGCCCTTCAGTACTGGTACCACAAGACCGGTTCTGTAGTCACTTTTGAATATTGTGTCTGGAAGGATATCAATGATAAGGACGAAGACATTAAAGCCCTGATAAAATACTGCAAACAGATCCCTTCCAAGGTGAACCTGATCCAGTATAACCCGATCGGCGACGGAAAATACGACCAGTGCAACAAACAGGCGGAAGAAAATTACATCCGTCAGCTTGAAAATGCCGGCGTTACCGTAATGGTAAGAAGAAGCCGCGGAGGCGATATTGATGCCGCCTGCGGACAGCTGGCCAATAAAAATACCGATTAAATTTTCATTAAAAAATTTCAAAGATCTCTTAACATTTTCTTAAAGCCCTAACTTTGCATCAAAACTGATCTAAAGATGATGGATTATTTCTGGGGTGAAAACGGGCTTGAACACGTCTATTCATGGTCTGTTCCGATACTTGCCGTAATTATCATTGCTGAAATGGTCTACAGCCATGTTTCGGAAACCAAACTGTACAGCGGAAAAGATGTGGCCACCAATATTTATCTGGCCCTTCTGAATTTCGGACTGGATTTTATTATGAAAGCATTCGCGATGGGCGTGATGTTTTTCTTTTACAACCACAGGTTTTTTTCATGGGATTTTACATTAGGGTACCTGCTGGCCTGCTTTGTAGTCACTGATTTTGCTTATTACGCCCTGCATTATGTAGATCATCATTCCAGGGCATTTTGGGCCGTACATATTACCCATCACAGCTCTGAATATTTTAATCTTACAACAGGATTCAGAAGTCCGGTTCTTCAGCCGCTGTACCGGTATCTCTATTTTTCCCCGCTGGCTTTCCTGGGTTTTAATCCGTGGCATATCATGTTGGTTTACGCTATAGGACAGGTGTACGGTACCTGGGTGCATACGCAGACCGTAAAAAACATGGGAATCCTGGAATATATTCTGGTAACGCCTTCTCATCATCGGGTGCACCATGCCTGCAACGTCAAGTATCTGGACCGCAATATGGGGATGTGTCTGATCATCTGGGATAAAATATTCGGCACCTTTGAAAAGGAAGATCCTGCTGTTCCCGTCAAATACGGGATTTACCCAAAAATGCCGGATAACAAACCGGATACCGTTCTTTTATACGAATGGCGCAAAATCTGGAAAGACATCAGACAGCCGGGATTACATTTCTCAGACAGGATCAATTATATTTTCAATTCCCCGGGATGGCGCCATGACGGAACGGGTAAAACAGTACGGCAGTACCGGAAAGAATACGGGGAAAAGAAAAGTATGAAGAAGAAAGAAACTCAGAAGAAATCAGCATAATTCCATGCACCGGAACAAAAGACTTAGCCGGATGTTAAAACAAAACCCAATGCTATTCATCAATACGAATCCGAACAGGTTTGCAAAAAATCTTTAATTTTACAGGATGAAAAAGTTATTCCTGATTTCTGCTCTTATCATTTCCACATCTGCATCTTCTCAGCAGTCAGATCTCCTGAAAATCCGGCAGTACAGAATCAGTTATTTAGATGAAAAAATTCAGGAAACATCAGGACTTAATCTTTTCAATGGAAAACTCTATACGCTCAATGACAGCGGGAATGCACCGGAACTTTTTGAGCTCGACAGAACATCAGGGAAAATTATAAACACAATAGCAGTCAATGCCAAAAACAAAGACTGGGAAGCCCTGACAAATGACGGGAAAAATTTCTACATCGGGGACTTCGGAAATAACGGAGGAACGAGAAAAGACCTGGAAATCTATAAAATACCTGTTGAAAATAACGGATTGAAGAATGATTCCGCTGCACTTATCCGTTTTGAATATCCCGAGCAGACGGAATTTGTCCCCGGTTACCTGAAAACCAATTTCGATGCGGAAGCAATGGTCTGGCTGAACGGAAAAATCCATCTCTTTACAAAAGAATGGGGCAATAAATCAACCACCCATTACATCATAGATCCTGAAATACAGGAAAAGCAGAAAGCGCAGAAAACGGAATCCTTTAAAACAGGTTTTGTGGTGACGGACGCTTCTTATTTCAATAAAAAGCTCTATCTGGTAGGCTATACGAGAAAGACGGAAGTGTTTTTAACTGTCTTCAATGAAACGGAGCCGGATGTGTTCTTTAAGGAAAGCCCTAAAAGATATTATCTGGGCAGTGCACTGTCCATCGGGCAGATTGAAGGCATTACCGTGGATGAAGCCGGGCTTTATATTTCAGGGGAAAAGTTCAGCTCTCCTTTGGGAAGTGCGAAGCCGGCACTGTATTTTATTCCGGCAGAAAAACTCAAAGACTAATTTCTGTTACAATTAAATGAAAAAAATTATCTTTGTGGTAATTAATAATTTATCCATCATTCGAAGATTGTGGCCAACACCGTAGAAGAAATCAAACGACCGATTAATGAGGAAATGAAACTTTTCGAGCAGAAGTTTTATGAATCCATGCAGAGCAAAGTACCTTTATTAGATAAAGTCACCCGTTTTATCGTGACCACCAAAGGAAAGCAGATGCGCCCGATGTTTGTATTTCTCTGTGCCAAGCTTGTAGGGGAGGTAAATGAAAAAACCTACCGCGGGGCGTCCATGATCGAACTGATCCATACCGCTACACTGGTACATGATGATGTGGTGGATGAAAGCTTTAAGCGTCGTAATTTCTTTTCAATCAACGCATTGTGGAAGAATAAAATTGCCGTTCTGGTAGGGGATTTCCTGCTCTCCAAAGCTGTACTTCTTTCTACCGACCATAAAGATTATGACCTGCTTGCCGTAATTTCAAGGACGATCCGTGAAATGTCTGAAGGCGAACTGTTGCAGCTGGAAAAAGCCAGGAAGCTGGATATTACCGAAGATGTATATTACGAAATCATCCGTCAGAAAACCGCGACATTAATTGCAGCATGCTGTGAAATCGGGGTCCTGTCAAACAATGCAGATGAAAATCTGGCGAAAAAAATGATGGATTTCGGGACGTACACCGGAATGGCCTTCCAGATCAAGGATGACCTTTTCGATTATCTTACTTCCAACGTGATCGGTAAACCGGTAGGCATTGACATCAAGGAACAGAAAATGACGCTGCCTCTGATCCATACCCTGAAAATAGCCGGCGAGAAGGACAGGAAATATTATTTCAATACCATCAAGCGGTATAACAATGACCAGAAAAGGGTTAAGGAACTGATCAGTTTCGTAAAAACTTCAGGCGGACTGGATTACGCAATTACCGTGATGAAAAACTTTCAGCAGAAAGCAAAAGATATTCTGGACGAGTTCCCGGATTCCGAGCCTAAAAAATCTCTGCAGATCATGCTGGATTATGTGATTGAAAGGAAGTTCTAAATTAAATAATTTTTACCGTTACAATAATAACGGCGGCTACAATACAAAATAAAGCCGTTAAAAATAAATAATCCGCAATAGTTTCAAACCTGTTTCCACGCTTTTCATGCCCGGTCCTGATTGCCAGGAACGAAAAAAAGCAGCTGAATGCAAAAAAAAGGCATGCCACTCCTGCAAATTCGTCCAAGTGCGTGCTGGGGCTCATCTTAGAGATCTTTAACGAGGTGATAATAACCAGTGAAAATCCCAGAAGATTGCTCGATGCATTAAGGATATGAGTGGATTTTTTTTCCATTACCTACAAATTTAATCCAAGATAAATACAATTTTTTTTATTATCAAATTTTTAAAAAATATTATTGAAAATTAAAATTAATTTAAAAAGTGTATATTAGCAAAATACTTGAGGAACAAAAAACTTTTTTATTGGTTTATGCAGACAACTTATATTGAAACACAACAGATTTCTTTTCAAGATTTTAAAAATCAGATACTTGAAGATTATAAGCTTGGGAGAATTTCCCGCGAAATGTCTTATCTGGGAAGGAGGGAAGTGTTAACGGGAAAAGCTAAATTCGGGATTTTCGGGGATGGTAAGGAGCTTCCTCAGCTGGCAATGGCGAAGGTTTTCAGAGATGGGGATTTCCGCTCGGGATATTACAGAGACCAGACTTTTTCATTGGCCGTAGATGCGTTAACGGTTGAAAGTTTCTTTGCCCAGTTGTATGCCGATACCAGCGTAGAAAGAGAGCCTGCTTCTGCAGGAAGACAGATGAACGGGCATTTTGCCACCAGAAGTTTACATGAAGACGGAAGCTGGAAAGACCTGACAGCCCAGAAGAATATTTCTTCCGATATTTCCCCTACAGCAGGGCAGATGCCGAGATTATTAGGATTGGCGCAGGCCTCAAAAATATACAAAACCGTACAGTTTGAAGGCTCTGAAAAGTTTTCGAAAGGCGGAAATGAAATTGCATTCGGAACCATCGGTGATGCTTCTACCGCAGAAGGCCATTTCTGGGAAACACTGAATGCCGCCTGTGCCCTTCAGGTTCCTATGGTTGTTTCCATCTGGGATGACGGCTACGGAATTTCGGTTCCTACGATGAAGCAGCGGGCAAAAGCGGATATCGCTGAAATGCTGAGCGGTTTCCAGAGAAAAGAAGGTGAATTCCAGGGGTGTGAAATTATCCAGGTAAAAGCATGGGACTATCCGGCTTTGCTGGATGCCTACGCAAGAGCCGAGCAGTTTGCAAGGGTGGAAAGTGTTCCCGTAGTTGTTCATGTGATTGAGGTAACACAGCCTCAGGGCCACTCAACTTCAGGATCGCACGAAAGATATAAAAACGAGGAGCGTCTGGCCTGGGAATCCCAGTTTGACGGCCTGGTAAAATTCAGGGAATGGATTCTGAACTATTCCATTGAAATTGACGGACAAGAACAAATCATTGCCAGCCTTGAAGATCTGGAGGCTATCGACGAGGAAGCTAAAAAAGCAGTAAAATCCGGACAGAAAAATGCTTGGGAAAATTACCAGAAAACCATTACGGAACTGGCTTTTTCAGTTCTGCCTTTGGTGGAGAATCTGAAAGGCAAGCATGCTGAGATTGAAATCTATGTTAATCAGTATAATAAATTAGTTTCCAAAGCTAAGAAAGATGTTTTCCATCTGGTAAGAAAATCTTTGCTGGCCACAAGAGGAACAGATTCTGCAGAAAGAAGTCAATTGATGCAGAAGTATCATGAGATTTTCGAGGTAGAGAAAGACAACTATTCTTCCCATTTGTATTCCCAATCTCAGTGGAAAGCTGAAAACGTAAAAGAAATCAAGCCAGTCTATTCCGACAGTTCAGAAGATGTTGACGGAAGGGTAGTGGTAAGAAATAATTTCGATAAAATATTTGAGAAATATCCTGAAACTTTAGTCTTTGGTGAAGATGCCGGAAATATCGGTGACGTAAACCAGGGCCTTGAAGGAATGCAGGAAAAATACGGTGAACTGCGTGTGGCGGATACGGGAATCCGTGAGGCTACCATTTTGGGCCAGGGTATCGGTATGGCAATGAGAGGCCTGAGACCGATTGCTGAAATCCAGTATCTGGACTATATCCTGTATTGCTTACAGGGAATGAGCGATGACCTGGCAACCGTTCAGTACAGGACGAAAGGCGGACAGAAGGCGCCGGTAATCATCAGGACAAGAGGCCACAGGCTGGAAGGTGTCTGGCATTCCGGTTCTCCGATGGCAGGGATTTTAAACCTTTCCAAAGGGATTCTGGTATTGGTTCCGAGAAACTTAACCAAAGCTGCCGGGTTCTACAATACGATGCTTCAGAGCGACGATCCTGCAGTAATTGTTGAGTGCTTAAACGGCTACCGGCTAAAAGAAAAACAGCCTGATAACCTGGGTGAATTCACCGTGCCTGTCGGGAAAATCGAGGTAACCAGAGAAGGAAAAGACGTTACATTGGTAACCTACGGTTCAACCTGGAGAATTGTGATGGAAGCGGCAGAAGAACTGGAAAAATTAGGAATTTCTGCGGAAGTTATTGATGTCCAGTCTTTAATTCCATTTGATTTATCCCATGAAATTGCAGAAAGCGTGAAGAGAACCAACCGTTTGGTGGTCATTGACGAAGATGTGCAGGGCGGAACTTCAGCGTTTATCCTTCAGCAGATTTTAGAAAAGCAGAAAGCATTCAGGTACCTGGATTCTGATCCGCTGACGATCGCTGCAAATGATCACAGGCCGGCGTATGCCAGCGACGGGGATTATTTCAGCAAGCCATCTTCTGATGATATGGTTGAAAGAATTTATGCCTTATTTAACGAAACCAACCCTCAGAAATATCCAGCGATATTTTAATGGAGGATTTCAGATAAAATTTGAACCGCTTTCTTTTGAAGGCGGTTTTTTTATGGCAGAATGACTAAATTTGGATCAGATGCTTTACAGTAAAAACATATAACTATGAAAATCACAAAACTGGTCATTCTTTTCAACGAGCAAAAAATACTGTTGGGAGTTATGGTTTCAATTCTCCTGTTGGGATTGTCGTTCTGGGCAGAATCACCACCGTTGATTTTAGTGTTGAGAATTCTGAGCGGTCTTATTGTGTTAAACATCATCGCTTCACTTGTCGCTTCCTATATTTTATACGACCGTTCAGATCTGTATGAATTAAAAAGTCTGGAAGGAATTGTAGACTGGAACAAAACCGGACATGCTGTTCTTGTCCATGCAAGCTTTGATCCTTTGTCGATAACCTTAGAGCAGGAATACCCTGATTTGCATCTAACCGTTTGTGATATTTTCGAAAACAGGCACGAGAAAGATAAAGGAATAGAAACCTCCAAAAAAATATTTCCACCCAACCCTGAAGAAATCAAAATTTTACCGGACAAGCTGCCTTTTGAAAACAGTACCCAGAATGTCATTCTCGCAATAACGGCGCTCCACGAGATTCTTGATCATGAACAGAGGGTTTTATTTTTCAGAGAAGCCAAAAGGATTTTAAAAGACGGAGGTGTGATCATTGTTTCAGAACAGTTCCGGGATCTTACCAACTTTATTTTCTTCAACATCGGAGCATTTCATTTTTTAAGTGAAAAGCAATGGGAAAAAGCAGTTTCTGAAGCAGGCCTAAAGATTATTGAGAACAAGAAAATTACGCCTTTTGCAAATATGCTGGTTATTAAGAAATAGATGATCTTTTAAATAATCTGACTGTTTTTTGAAGAAGGTATTTATATATTATTTGAAACCAATTGAAATAACATCATGAAACTTAAATTTCTATATTTAATATTCTTATTACTAAGCTGTAAAAATGATAAAAAAGCCATTTTATTAGCAGATAGGGAAGCTCCATTAGGCTGGATTTATTTAAAAATCTATGATGATAAAAGTTTTGAATTTATTTCTCAGGGAATGGTTCGGGATAAAAATATTTATCAGGGAACGTATGAATTTAAAAATGATACCCTTTATTTTAAATACAAAAGATTCAATTCCTAAAGCAGGATCTAAAGCAATAATAAATAATGGCTTTATAAGTTATCTGAACGGAAGTTATCCCGAAAGTATACAGATAAAATTAAATCATCTTTCAAATAAGAATTAAACTAAAGACAATCAAATAGCGTCAAACGACAGCCTTTTTTACTTTCTTACTTTCCAAAAGAGTCTTACAATCTTTCTCCTTAATCGGATCATAAACATGATACTTTGTTTCCCACTCTTCCAGTTGGTATAAAATCGGCAGCAGTGCCAGTCCTTTTTCCGTCAGCGAATATTCCACTCTCGGAGGCAGTTCTTTAAACTCTTCACGGATCACCAGTCCGTCAGACTGCATTTCCCGCAGCTGATCCGTAAGGACTTTCCGGGAAATGACATTGATGCGCACGGCAAGTTCCCCGAAACGCAGTTTCCGGTCTTTGATCACCAGTACAATGATCGGTTTCCATTTGCTTCCCAGCGCAGACATTGCTTTGCCAAGCGGGCAGCTGTATTTCATCAGTTCATTTTTTACCATGTGTTACTTTTATGTTACTAATGTAAGTTACTGCGAAGTTACCACTTTTTTTTCATCGTAAGATACAAAAACGAACTATTATTAGTTACTTTGTGTAACAATTATAAACAGTTATTATAAAGATGAGCACAGAATCATTATTTAAACCCTTTCAATACAAAAATTTACAGCTTAACAATAGAATCGTAATGGCTCCGATGACCCGGGCACAGTCTGACAGCGGTGTTCCAACCCAGCAGATTGAAGATTATTATGCACGGAGAGCAGCAGCAGAAGTAGGATTGATTATTTCTGAAGGAACCGTAATCGACAGGCCTGCTTCAAAAAACATGCAGAACATCCCGGATTTTTACGGTACAGAAGCATTGGACGGCTGGAAAAACGTCATTGATGCCGTACATGAAAACGGCGGTAAAATGGGGCCTCAGATCTGGCATGTGGGAGATACGAGAAGTTCTGCCGATTATCCGTTGGTGGATATGGAAAAAGCTTCCACCATGACGTTGGAAGATATTCAGGATACCATTGCGCAGTTTGCCGCTTCCGCAAAATATGCCAAAGATTCTGGATTTGATGTTCTGGAAATCCATGGAGCTCACGGGTATCTGATTGACCAGTTTTTCTGGGAGGTAACCAATACAAGGACTGATGAATACGGAGGGAAAACACTGAAGGAACGCAGCAGGTTTGCAGTGGATGTTGTAAAGGCCATGAGAGAAGCAGTAGGGCCGGATTTCGCCATCATCATCCGCCTTTCCCAGTGGAAACAGCAGGATTATTCCGCTAAGCTGGCGCATACGCCTGAAGAAATGGAAGAATGGCTGCTGCCGCTGAAAGAAGCAGGGGTGGATATTTTCCACTGCTCGCAAAGACGGTTCTGGGAACCGGAATTTGAAGGTTCCGACCTGAATTTTGCAGGCTGGGCAAAAAAAATTACCGGTCAGCCGACGATTACGGTAGGATCGGTAGGCCTCGAAGGAGATTTTATGTCGGCATTTGCAGGACAGGGAACGGAGAAAACCGATTTATCTGAACTGACACGCAGGCTGGAAAGAGGCGACTTTGATCTGGTAGCGGTAGGAAGAGCATTGTTACAGGACCCGGAATGGGTGAAAAAAATAAAAGAAGGGAAAACAGAAGAGCTTCTTGATTTTTCCGCAGAAAGCATGGGCGTACTCTATTAATGTGAATCGTCAATCGTGGGAGTGCTCCGTTGCCGGTTTGGTTTTACAATTTTCTGTACCGGTTATCCATTATTCACTTTTGCGGGCATTCCCCACTTTTGATGATTGACAGCTTAAATATATCTTGATTACCTATTTAAATTTTTAAACGAAGCCGCCCCGGAATTTCCGGGGCGGTTTTTATAGGGTGTTCCGGTATCAATTTACGCAGAAAGTTTGCTGAACGGGATGATTCAGTAAAGCCGTTTGTTAAGATAAATTTATATAAAAACACCGCCACAGCTGAAATTATTTCAAAATCCATTAAATCAGTATTTTATGGGTGATTTCTGTTGCGTCAATAATCTGCTTATTTAAAAAATTACCGTAAATAACTGTTTTTTTTGAAAAAATTAAAATTCCAGATCAATTTTTCCCGTATATATATGTATATTTTGGTACCACAAATGCCCTTACAGCCATAAATACAGATCTGTTTGATGAAATTTTATTTTTTCGCTTTATTTTTTTCTTTATTAGCTGAAGCTCAGTATTATCGTTCAGAGTGGTTTACTGTGGATAACGGGCTTCCTCAAAATACCGTTAAGGATATTGTAAAAGATAAGTATGGCTTTATATGGATCCTGACCAACAAAGGTGTGGTACGATATGACGGCCATGAGTTCCTTTTATCTACAAACCCGGAATTCAGTACGGATCATTTTATTGAGTTTGCGCCGCTCGGCAATGCCATTTATTCTGTTGATTATTACACGAATAATTATCTTAAGATTTCGCAGAGAAAATTGGAAACCTTTAAAGGGCCTGAAGTCCCTGTAGCTTCTTATGGACCGAATGATGGTAAAATCTATTTCTTTCTGAACAAAAACAATGATACCAATAAACTTTTTCCCATTGCCGATTTCCAGATCATTGAACTTGGAACTGAAAGGTATTTCTTCGGTAAAAACACCATCGAATACCAGAAAAATAAGCATGCTGAAAGAACTATTATTGCCGCAAGCTACCATTACAGGATCCTGAAAAATGTTTTTATACACCGGGATACCATTTATATCACCGATCCCCGAAACAGGAGGACCATGATGATCAGCAAAGGAAAGATTTCCTATGATGCTGCTCCCTCTCTGTATAATGACCCCGGAACCAAGATCTACTGGTATCAGGCAAAAGATCAGGTATTCGTGATCAATAAAGGGAATATTTATCTGAGCAGGATAAAAAACGGGAAGCCGGCCCTGCATTTTCTGGTGCATTATAAAGATATCGAGAAAGATTATATCGGGTCTGTGCTGTATGATGAAGTAAATCGAAAACTGTATATCGGTAGCCTGATCAAAGGGCTTAACATCATCAGCCTTTCTAATTTTTACATTTCCCGCAAGAACATCCCTTTTACCAGTGAAGTGTGTTACCCTGCTCTGCCTTTCAGCAGGAATTCGGTCATCTCACAGGATGGGACAGAATATTTCAGGGATACCGTAAAGGTGAGGTATGCGCAGGAACTGTTATCAGATAAAAGACGTCTGCTTTATGACAGCTCAGAAAATATTTTATATCTGGAATTCGGGAAACTGTACAGGCGGTTGAAAAAAACGGGATACCGGACACAGGATTCCATTCTATTTAAAAATGGGGCAGGCTTTGCAGACAAAATCAACGGACTGTTTATGGTCAACGGTATTGATTCTGCACAAAAAAGTGATCTTTACGTATTTAAAAATGATCAGTTCAACAGCCTCAAAACATCCTTGCGGTTTCCGGACGGAGTCACCTCAATTGCAGCATGTGGTAAAGACCATATTTATGTAGGCTGTTATGACGGCCTTTATCTGGTTTCCCTGCTTCAGAATAAGATTGTTAAAAAGCTGGCAGGCGGTATCGCCGTTAAAAATATCATAAAATCGGGAAGCGGGCATTACTGGATGACGACCTATGACAATAAAGGATTTTATCTTCTTAAAAATAACATTCCGGTCAGAATGCCTGAAGATGAAAACAGAGACCTGGCAAGTGCCCATACTTTTCTGGAAGACGGAAAGGGCTTTTTATGGATTTCCACCAATAACGGATTGTTCAAAATTCCGGAAAAAACGCTCCTGGGATATGCAGAAAACAGAAACAGCCCGGTGCATTATTACCGCTATACAAAATTAAACGGCCTCCTGAACAATGAATTCAATACCGCTTATCCCGGAGCCAATATGCTGGAAAACGGTGACTTTGTCTTCCCATCCATGGAAGGTTTTGTTTTCTTTAATCCCGGTGAGGTAAAAAGTATATATCCGCGGCGTGATCAGCTCTTTATTGAAAGGGCATACAACAGTAAACTCCGTTTTCGTTTCAAAGACAAAATTACGCTGGAAAGCAATTTCAAAACACTGAGCATCTGTATTGATATGCCTTATTTTTCTGATGCTGAGAATATCCATCTGCAGGCCAGGCTGAAAAACAGTATACGCGAACAGTGGGAAAATATTGACCGGAGCAGAATATATACGCTGGATAATGACAGCCCGGGAAATTACATCCTGGAAGTAAGGTATCTGACTTCAGAAAACACGTTTGCCTATAAAACGGTAGCCATAGAAATTACGCCGCTGTTCTATCAGACCCTTTGGTTTAAGTTTTTTGTACTGGGGAGCCTGATTATAATTATAATATTGGTTGTACACATCAGGACCGGATTTCTGAGAGGAAGGAATACAAACCTGAAAAATAACCTTAAGCATACCGGTGACGAGCTCAGGGTAACCAAAGATAAGCTGAAAAATGAATCTGAATACAAAGAAAAAATTATTCAGAGTATCAGCCATGACATCACAACGCCTTTAAGCTTTATGTCTTATCTCACCAATCAACTCGACAAAACTGAAGATGCGGATAAGCAGAAAGAACTTTTTGAGATGCTCCACAAAACATCAGAGCAGCTGTTCCGGTTTACTTCAGACCTTCAGGAATATACTAAGTTGTACAACATCGAGAATATTCCGGAAGAGCGGGAATATGCAGTCTTTGATCTGGTTGAAAACAAGAAAATGCTTTTCGGGGAAATTGCCCGTAAACGAAATACCGGGATCGGTAATCTTTGTGATCAGCATATCAAAACCCGGATCAGCAAGGTGATCCTCTCTGTTATTATTCATAACCTCATTGATAATGCCGTTAAAAATACAGTAAACGGGGAGATCACCATTAATACACATAAGCATACAGGAGCAGATTGTGAGGTTGAGATTGCAATTGCAGATACGGGATCAGGGATGTCTGGTGCCCAGATGCTTTATTACACGCAGATGTATGAAAACCAGGAGGAAGATAAGGAGTTGCCGGCTTTTAAAAATGAAAGACTGGGACTTTACATGGTCATCAGGCTCATTAAAAAAATCCAGGCTGAGATCCGCTTTCAGAATAACCTGCCTACAGGCACTGTTGTCAAAATAATTATAAAAAATAAATGACTATGAAAAAAATACTTATTGCAGATGACCATCATGTGGTTACATTTGCGGTCTCCATGATGCTTAAAAATCATTTTCAGAATGTTTTTATTGATTTTTCTGAAAACTATGAGGATGTAAAATCTAAAATCCGGCAAGAACGTTTTGATCTGATTATGCTGGATATTGAAATGCCCGGAAGTACCTATACAGGGATGATCAGAGAGCTTAAAGCACTGCAGGAAGACCTTCTGATTATGATCTTTTCCGCTCATGAAGACGATATGGCATTGCCGTATATCAAAGAAGGAGCAGACGGGTACCTTAATAAAAAATGCAGCCACGAAAAAGTGATAAGGGCAGTAGAATGTATGCTCCTGGACGGATATTACTATCCTTTTAAAGTAATAAATGACGCAATCCATGCCATGGATGATAAAAGCGCAGTCCATACCCTCTCTGAAAGGGAATTCCAGATATTTGAACTTTTATCGCAGGGAGAGGGGCTTATTGAAATTTCAAATCTCCTTAACCTCAACCATTCTACGGTAAGTACCTATAAAAAAAGGATTTACAATAAATTAGAGGTAAAGAATCTTATCGAACTTTCTAAAATTTATAACGATATAAAATAGCATAAGATAACGGTACATAATTTTACACAGGTTAAAAATGGTTTTATGCTGTAGATCATAAATTATAAGAGTCAAAGAAACGTAGCTTTGAAAAACCACAACACTTCCATTTTTGATTCATTCTATGCCCTTCTTTCTGAAGGGCATTTTTTATCTAAAATCAGCAACCATTAACATAAATTAATATGTGGCTTTTTTGCTACAGTCCTATAGCTGATTCATTACATAAAAACAAACGGCAAGACAAAATATACGCTATACATTTGAGCTGTAATTCATCATGATGAAAGGCCGATAAACGCTGGCTGATGATTTCATACAATCAGACCGGATCTTATCCTATTCAACAAAACAGAACATTGATCAGTATACCGGATCATCATATAAATTAAAAGCAAAAAAATGAAAAATTATTTATTTTCGGCGGGCCTTGTGCTCATTGGTTTAACCGCGAATGCCCAGGGAGTCGGCATCGGAACGGTCAATCCGGCAGCTTCCTCAATTCTTGAACTGAGTTCTACAAACAAAGGTTTCCTGACAGCAAGAATGACCACCCAAAACCGGACGGCCATTGCATCTCCGGCCACAGGGCTCCAGGTTTATGATACCACAACCAATACTTTTTGGTATTATAACGGTACCGTATGGATAAACTCCGGCAGTGCCGCCGGTGATAATCTCGGCAACCATTCCGCTACACAGCCGCTTGTATTAAACGATTTTGAACTGCAGCTCAGGGGAGCAGGTGACAGCAATCATAAGCTGGCCTATTCAAGTACCGTAAACGGGCCGGTGCTTACGGGATTCGGAGGCGGTATCTTAAACACGTTTGACAGTTCCACATCCACTGTTAAAAATGTCCTGACCTGGAAAAACAGCGGGAATGTAGGTATCGGTACCCTGAACCCGGACACAACGCTCCATGTCGCAAATAACAAAACTGATTTTGGAGAGACGGCACAGCTTATCGTAACCGGTGCATCAGATCCTGCCAAAAAACTGGTAATGGGCTATAATACTTCGGCTGATAAAGGCTTTATCCAGGCAGTTCATTCCGGAGTGGTATGGTCAGACCTTCTTCTGCAGCCGTCAAGCGGAAATGTAGGCATCGGGACTACCTCTGCGGGCAGTAAGCTTGAAGTGAACGGAGCCTCTACAAACAAGAATGCCTACAATGCCGGCAGCAGTACTTCCATAGACTACAGCCAGAGCAACCTGGCCTATACAACAGCTAATCCGGGATCATTTACCCTCCAGAATATAAAAGACGGCGGAACCTATACGCTCAGTGTAAGAGGTACAACAAGTGGTACGGCTGCTTTTACGGCTTCAGGATTTACCGTAAAATATGCTAATAACCGCGCCACTACGGCAGGTACAGAAACGCTTTATACATTCATCGTTATGGGATCTACGGTATATGTTTATACAGCAACAGGGTTTTAGGTTTTTAATTTAATTAAACAGATTATGAAAAAAATTAAAACCGGGGTCAGTGCATTTTTTATGGGGATGTCATTGCTATGCTTCATGCAGAACAGCTATGCACAGGCAGTAGGCACCCCTTATATCCCTATGCAGGAACCACCGATCCCTTTCAGCTTTCTTTCGGGAGGAAGTACAATTGATGTTCCTACGGCAATGGATCAGACTACAGACGGAGGATACATTGTTGCAGGCACTTCCAATTCTTCAGCGAACGGAAATGTTACCGGAACCAACCACGGCAATCAGGATTTCTGGGTGGTAAAATACAATAAGCTCGGGAAGATAGAATGGCAGCGCCTGTACGGTGGTAATGCAGGTGAACAGGGAAATGCGATAAAGCAGACCAGTGACGGAGGCTATATCGTAGCAGGATCGGTGCAGGCAAACTCCGCCAATACAGGTGACGTAGGTGCTCTTAACGGCGGTACTGATGCATGGGTCCTGAAACTGACAGCTACCGGAGCCATAAGCTGGCAGAAGGGATATGGAGGAACAGGGAATGATTTTGCAAAGGCTGTACTGCAAACTTCCGACGGCTATATTTTTTCAGGCATTTCCGGCAGTTTTTCAAACGGGAACTTCTGGGCCGTTAAGCTGGATGTTTCAGGAAATGTAGTATGGCAGAATAATTATAACAATCCGGGGACAGGCACGGGAGAAAGCTTATACTGTATGGCCGCCGCGGGTGACGGCACCGGTTATATTCTTGGAGGGTCCAGCGGTACTTCAGGAAGCACGCTTGACCTGTTTACCATGAAAATAAATCTTACGGGAGCTGCCCAATGGAAAAAAGTATACGGAGGAAATCAGGATGATCTGGCCATTGCGGCGGCATCCATGCCTGATGGCGGAAGTATTGTGGTAGGCGCCTCAGCGTCTTCCGCTAACGGCAATGTAACAGGAACCGGCCATGGGGGTGATGATATCTGGATTATCCGGTTGGATGCATCAGGAAATATCATATGGCAGCAGCTCTACGGCGGAGCGGCTTCAGACAGGGGGTATTCTGTACGGCAGACTGCAGACGGAGGGTTTATCGTGGCCGGAGTTTCGGCATCTTCTGCTACCGGCAATGTTACGGGAACAAACCATGGTGCAAATGATGTCTGGCTCCTTAAGCTGTCTTCAACAGGCAGTATCCAGTGGCAGAAATTATACGGAGGAACGGGTGGTGACGGGCTTGGGCCAATAAGTATTACGCAGCCGCAGCCCGTTAAAGTAATGCAGGCTCCTGATGGAGGATTTATTGTTGCAGCCACCTCAACTTCATCTTTAAACGGAGATGTAACCGATACCAATAACAATGCAAATCCTGTGGGATCACAGAATACAGATTACTGGCTCTTTAAAACCGATGCTTCAGGAACAATAATACAGGTACCTGATATAGGCCAGCGTTAACAGGTCAGAAAGTTTCATATTACCTGCTCAATAAAAAAGCACGGAAAGGCCTGCGATTTAAAATATTTTATTGATAGATTTATTAAGGCCTGCAGTTGATTATACTGCAGGCCTTTTACGTTAATCTCCAGATTAACATAGATACTTTGTAGACATTTAGCCATAAGCCTGTCACGATAATCCTACAGCTTTAGATAGGTCTGTGCTGCCGGAGATCTTTAGCTTTGTCACAGATCAAAAGATGATATTTTCTTCTGGTACATTCATCAGGCCACAAGTGTGATAAACAGTTATAATCTAAACAAAACAAATAATACAGACATGAACAAAAAATTTATGATTATGGGGATCGTGCTGGTATCTTCACTGGCTTTTGGTCAGGTAGGGGTTAACACCGCAAACCCGCAGAATACGTTCCATATTGACGGACAGAAAAACAATCCGGCTACCGGGTCGCCGAGCACAGCACAGCAGGCAGATGATTACATTGTCACTGCAAACGGAAATGTGGGGATCGGAGTAACGGCACCTACAGCCAAGCTTCAGGTGAGATCGGGAACCAATGGCGTGTCGGGACTGAAATTCGACAACATCAATAATACAACAGTTCCTGCCGGCAGTGCTGCATTGCTGGGCGTAGATGCTTCCGGAAACGTGGTGGCAGCTTCTGCTAACGGAGCAACAGCAGGTTCTACTTCAGGAGATGTGAAAAATTCTTTCAAAACAGCAGATCATGACGGCTGGTACCTTCTGAACGGCAGGGCTGTTTCCACACTTCCTGCAGCAGCACAGGCAGCAGCCACAGCGCTTGGTTTTACCAACAACCTGCCGGATGCCACAGACCGGGTGATGAAAGCCAAAACAGCCTCAGAAAACCTGGCAGCTACAGGCGGAATCAATTCATTGACGATTGGCCAGCCCAATCTTCCCAACGTAACATTCTCCGGAAGTATTTCCGGAACTGCGGTGGCAGCAGGAGTTCACTCACATGGCCCTACCGCAGGTACTTTTCTATTAGGAGGTACGACTATTAATAATAACGGATCCGGCAATTATAACGGTACAGCGGGAGGACAGGCATGGGGTGGAATAGGTGCAACTGGCAGTACGGCCAATGCCGGAAACCATGCCCATACCGTAAACGGAACAGCCTCTGTGCCATCGGGTGGTTCAGGCACCGCACTGGATAACCGGTCTCCTTATCTTGTAGTGAACACCTATATTTATCTGGGGTTGTAACTTAATGTATTGATTGAAAAAGATCTGATTGCTTTCTCAGTAGACAGACAGGAATATAAAATCCTGCAGATTCCGACAGTTCAAAACACAAACTCTATACATAACTGATGATCCGGAGAAATCCTGCCATCATCTTTAAAAAGCCGGTGTCAGTTTTTCTGATACCGGCTTTTAATGACCTAACTATATTCTCATAAATCATTCATTTAACAGAAAAGCTTTTTCCATTTTGTGATGGTGTTCCTGCTTAACTTAAAATAATGGGCGGTCGTGGTATTATTCAGGCCGCCTTTTTTCTGATAATCCAGAATCTGTAAGATATCCGATGTATTGTATGAACGGAGCTTTTGGTTGGACAGCTGGGTGGGATGATCAGGCTTTCCGAAAATCCTTACGTTTAATTCGATAATATCCAGTACTGAAAGTGATTCCTTATCCAGCAGGTTCCTGCAAGATGCCTCTTTCTCGGGAAACTTTTTTCTGAGAATATCCGTATATATTTTTTTATAATTTACTGTTGATGGTTTTTTCATAGGGTTTTAGCTTAAACTGCTGTTGGTTGTTTTATGAATGACCGATACACAAATATGTGTCTTTTAATGTACTGCACAGCTTTATGTCATTTGTGCTTACTGATCCACTTGTATAAGGTGGTTTTGGGAATGCCATACTGTTCGATCACCTGATTCTTTGTTTTTTCGCCGCTTTTTATCATTTCCAGAATAAAAGCAATGATTTCTGAGGTATATATATTCTTGCGGAACTGCGGCAGGCCGGAGCCCTCGGATTTCGGGTTGCTTTTATACTGTTGGGAAGCCGGCGGTGCATACAGAATGAGGTGCTGGGTATAAATTCTGAAGAAGTCGTATTCCAGCAGTTTGCTCCATCGCAATAGCAGGTCTGCATCAAGGCTTTTATGCTTAAACATCTGCTCTGCTTCCTGTACGGTACAGTTGATGAAGTTACAGATTCTGTCTGAATCAATCTCCTTTTCACTGACCCGTTCTTTAATGAATTTGCCTATGTGAATATTCTTGTAATTTTCCATGCTTGTGTTTATGTATATTTCTTTTTCTATCTTTTTAAAATCATTTCAATTGTAAGGTATTTGATGTATTTATTTTATTATCAGGTATTTGTCAGCTGGAATTCCTGATCAAAACTGCAATATGGGCTGCTTTTGCAGCCATACTTTCCTGTATTTAAAGTCTATTCATCCGGCATCATCAGTACTGAACCCTATTTGGTCTGGAGGTACATGTCAGCACATTAAATTCTATTATATGAAACAAATTTACCTCCGACTACTGTTCCACGCTGTCTGAGAATTAGATATGCACTAATTCTCCAAATACGGATTCTGTATTAATACGGCGAATATATACGTATTTATCGGTAATTGCCGGGGTGAAAAAGTAGTATTTTCACTACAGCATTGTAGATATATGATGATACTGGAATAGTTTTAAGAACCTCAGTAAATTAAAAAATTAAAGGAATTATCAGGATAACAGAGCAGAAAAAGATTTCTGAACAGGGAAGTTTTTTTATATGAAGGCAAAAAAACCGCTTCCAAAAGTGGAAACGGCTGACAGTTTAAAATATCTGAATTGTCATCTTAATATCAAAGACAATCATGATGAAGTTTTACAGGCCTATACTTTTCGTTGGCTTCAATTGCTTTCTGATGTTTTTAGGCAATGCATCCTTGTGAACTAGGATTGCTGTCGATTTATACTCAACATACGGTTTTGTAACATAGATATACCCTTCAAAATCATTGGTTACGCCCCATGAATTTTTTACCATATAATATTCTTTACCGGACTGGTCTTTGGCCAGGCCTACGATATGCATCCCGTGATCATCGGTAGTGGAAAGGTTATTTAATGCTTTCTGGCGCATATCTTCAGTGATGGTTTTATCCTTTTTCGGTTCCGTGAATAAAGTCCCTTTATTTTCTGCCGTAATCTGGTCAGGATCCATATCGGGAACATAGGCAACCCCGTTTTTATAAGAAAAATAAGGCTCCGAAACATCGGTTGCCCATCCTATGGAATATCCTTTGTCAACTGCGTTGTCAATAATGGCCGTCAGATCCTTCATCGGAACATTCCAGTCAGAATCATGGCTCCAGTTATCAGGAATCGGGACTACAAATTTCTGATAATACGGGTAATCTTTGTAAGAAGACAGCTCAACATAATCTTCAGGATTGATCCCGACTACCTGCTTTGCAAAAGTCTGCGGCGTATAAGATTTCCCTTCATAGGTGAAATTGGCAGGAACTTTTCCTAAATATTGATCAAGTAAAGCATCTACGGAAGACATCCAGTTGTCAGAAAGTTTCCCTTTGGACGCGGCCTGCACCAGGCTGTCTAAAACGGGTTTCAGTTTGCCCTGCATTTCAGAGAAATTATTCATGGTCTGTCCCTGCTGTAAACCGGTATACACCTCCTGCGGAACCGCTCCGTATTTTTTATACATATTGATCACATCATGAAGCTCGCCACCGTCGCCCCAGCTGATGGCACCGTTGTTCAGGACGTATAATTTGGCTTTGTCGTGATAAGAATTTCTTGCCGTGAAGATTTCAGCCAGATCAACAGGCTTTTTACCCATCCTCTGCATCTCAGACTCAAGGAAAGAATTTCCGGAATAACTCCAGCACGTTCCCGAAGAACCCTGGTTTTTCACCGAAGTAGTCCCCACGTCTTTCAGTGTGGTAAACTGGAAATTGGCATGTTGGGACTGGTTGTTTTTGAGTTTGTTGATGAGATCATCCTGGGCAAACATCATACTTCCTGCAGACAAGACAAAAAGTAATGATACAAATTTAGTATTCTTCATTACTGTAAAAGATTATTTATAGAAATAGTCGGTCGCCGTAAAAATTTGTTACCCGGAGGAAAGTTAAATCCGTGTTAAAACTTTTGATGAAAGCCGACAGGCGAACGTAATGCCGGAATAAATGAATAACATAAAGCATTGGAATACTGATAAGGTTGTCCTGGTTTCGTTAAAGATTTGTTTCTTTGCTGCATCTTAATGTTCTAATATTAAACTTGGTTGAATAAGTGTCTGAATATCGTGATTTACTCCTGAAGCAAACTTTAAAACGGCAGGAATTAATATAATCTTAAATGTTTTTAAATAAGTTCAGACAGGCTCATTTTAAAAAAAATTAAACAGATTTCCAACCTATTTGAAATTTTATGCATCTATACAAGTATAAAGCCTGATTATGGAACGAGAGCTCTTATTGGAATGCCAGCGGAACAACCGCAACGCACAGCGGAAAGTCTACGAAAAGATGGCCGGAAAGCTGTATGCGGTCTGTAAAAGGTACCTGAAAAATGATGAAGATATCGAGGAAGCCCTGGCAGATACTTTTTATAAGATCTTTACTAAAATCAGCCAGCTTCAGAATCCGGATATTTTTGAAGCATGGGCCAGAAAAATTGCCGTCAATGAATGCCTGCAGAAATTAAGGGCCACAAAACAGCTGCACATTTCCCTTGAAGAAGACCACGCTGTTTCTTCTGATTCAGCAGCCGATACCGTTTCCTTTGAAAAAGATATTCTAAGCCTGCTCAGATTTCTGCCGGAAGGCTGCCGGGCCATCTTCAACCTTTTTGCCATCGAAGGCTATCCGCACAAGGAAATTGCCGCAATGCTGTCTATCAGTGAGGGGACTTCAAAATCCCAGCTGAATGTAGCGAGAAAAAAACTTCAGGAACTTCTGGTTCACCATAACATCTAACTTTTAAGACAATGGAAAACAATCACGATATCGATAAAACGTTCAATGAAGCTTCTAAAAATTCAGAAGAGCCGGCGACTTTTCCTGGTTTTGACAAAGTCTGGAATGCGGTTGAAGAAAAATTAGATAAAAAACAGGATAAGAAAAAAGCATTTCCGATGTGGATTCCCTACGGTATGGCAGCCTCTTTATTAATAGGATCAGGTATTTTTTACTTCAGTGATAAAAAGGAAGACAGAAAAGCTGCACAGCCGGTAATTGCTAGGAATATCGTAGAATCCCAAAAAAATACAGCTGCAGTTGTGCCTGAACATATCCGGAAACTGGACAGCATGGTAAAAAGCAACATACAGGATGAAACTTTACCGGCACTTTCAGAAAAGATTGCTTATGAAAACGTTCCGAAGCTTTACACACCTCCTTTATCCTCTCCCGTATATGAAATGACGGTTCCGGCTTTTCAGGCAGATGCTGTCCCTGCTGCCAAAGAAAAACCAATGGATACTGTAGCAAGGCAGAATCTGGAAGAAGTAATCACCATGGGAATCAGAAAAGAAAAAGCTTCTATGGTAAATGCCATGGCTTCATCCGCTAAAAAGAAGGCATCTGACTTTAATGCTGTTGCAGATACGGCAGAAGTACTATACCCGAATTCTACATTTAACCTGAATGAAAAAGATAAAGAACCGGAAATTTTAGCCTACAATAAAGAATATGTAAACCGGAATAAAGCCGTTGCCTCCGCTTCCGTTCTTGGAAATAAAGTGGGCAGTAAAATGGATTTTAATACCATTTCGGGTGTCAATTCCGGGCTCAGGATCAATTCGGTTTCCGGAGCGAAGGGCTCAGGAAATGTAAATATTTCAATACGGGGTAATGCTGGTTCCGGGGCCAATCCTCTGGTTATCATTAACGGCGTACCTGCCGATATCGAAGTGTTCAAAAAACTGAATCCGGAAAAAATCCAGTCAGTACAGATTTTTAAAGGCGAAAAAGCCGTCCCGGTTTTCGGGGCCCGTGCCTCCAACGGAATGATAGTCGTAGAAACCAAGGATATTTCAAGAAAAGAAAAAAAGAAACTCAAAAAGCTTCTGGACGATCATCTGCTTAAAAAGTAACCGTCACCTGTAAACCTAATACCCATTCACCATACCTTTCCGGAAAAGCAGTTTCTCCGGAGACTGCTTTTCCATTTTAATCATCATCAGAATGAAGAAAATCTATATCCTGTTTACTTTGTTTACAGCCACTTTTTTTCTTGCTCAGAACTCCCAGCTGTATTATTCCGGACCGTTTTTAAACGGTAAAAATAAACCTCAGAATTTTCTGAAGGTATACAATAAAAACAGCGGTGTTTATGAACTGACCGATGAAACAGGCTCTGCAATTATTGCCGGAAAGCCTTTTGATACGCTGGTATGGAATGCCGGTAAGAATCAGGTAGTTATTCAGACGTATCAGCTGAGGGAACTTAAAGATATTCTTCAGTCCCGGGTTAAAAATGAGGAGGTGAAAAATATGTACAGCAAAGCCTATGACAGTCTGGTTTCAAATAAAAACAATGATCAGTACAGCATCGAAAGTACCCGCACTGCTCTCAGCGGAAAACACAACCGACAATTTTGGAAAATAAAAAGCATCAGGCAGAAGAATGACACGCTGTATAAAATCAGGCCGCTCGATCAGGAACATCTTATCATCAACGGCAGTTTTAACACTTCATTTGATATTAAATCCAGGAATGCCATTCCGCGTACCCAAAGCAGATTTGCCCAGGGAAGGTCTGAAAACGGATTATTGGTATGGAAAGGTCCCGAAACCGGTGAGATGTTCAGTTTCGGACCGGATATTTCCACATTGGCATTTGATCATCAGCCTTATGAATATGACGGGAACGGTCGGTTAGTCGGTCTTACAGACGGAGCCTCACCTGCAAAAGCCTATAACAATGATGTTTTCACAACAGCGGCAGGATTTAATAATCAGCTCAAGATCAGTGCCTTTTTAAAAAGAGATTATAAAGAGACGCTTCGGCTGTCCGTAGACCTGGGCCAGCAGAAAGACCAGATGTATTTTGCCGATGAGTTTAATATGATCAGTACTTTCAAGACCAAACTCAGTTCAGATTTCAGTGGTTATATTGTAAATCTGGCATTTAGCTATGATGAAAACAAAGCCACCCATGCCAACCGGATCGCACTTTTCAACAAGGTGTACCAGAATGCGCTGCTCACTCCGGTTTCTTTTTCAAATACGCAAAATCTGTTGAGGCCGGACGGTTCGCAGAGAAGCTACAGCCGCTTTGCAGACAACCCGGGATTTCTCCTCAGTCAGGAAGATAAATACAGTTACCACAGCAACCGCAGGCAGTTCAGCCTGAATGCAGCAAAAAATTATGAGAATCTTAAACTGAATGTTAACCAGTCCTATGAAAGCGACCGCTTCCTGAATGTTGATCGTTACCGGCCGTCCACATACGGATTCATCAGCGGCCTGCTCAATGAAAGAATGCAGGACAATGCGCTGTACAGCTCCAATATTTCCGGGAACTATTCATTGGGGGATTATGGTTTTAAAAATACTTTTGGGATCGGTTTTATCTTAAATGATCATCACTCTGAGGTATACAACAGTTTAGCGGATAAGCAATACAGCTATCAGAGAACCTCTCAGGATTACCTGTTTAACTACAGCCTGGAAATGCATGAAAATGATCTTGAGATCGGGGCTGACCTTGGAAATTCACTGTATATTTCCAATACTTCCCTTAAAAACAGCTACTGGCTGCCCAAAGCAAATGTCTACCTGATTTTTAAAGATGTTTTTAACTGGCAGCGGTTTGATTTTAAAGTTCTCGGTGCTTACACGGCATTAAGTTCCGAACCTGATCTCACACGCTCCTATGCTTCATACGCAACAACCTTACTGAAAGCGGAAAATGCCTATCAGTATTTCCCGGTCAATGAAGCAGAGTCCTTTCGCAGGCTTTCAAATATCAACACCAAAGAATGGAAAACAGGGTTCAGATTGAATCTGGGATACAAAATCAGTTTCGAAGGGGAATATTTCCGCCGGAAGATTCTCGATGATGTTTTTCCGGTGTATGAAAACACTAAGCTTATCTTAAAAAATATGGCAGATCACACCTACAGCGGATGCGAGTTTAATTTTTCCTATACTAATTTAAGGATCGGTTATGATCTTGTGAGTACGCAGAAAATATCGTTTTTCAAGTATGAAAATAGAGTAGACCGGGTGGAAAACGGGTATAATAACCTTGCCATTTCAGGTTTCAGTGATCTGTATAAAACGTTAACGGAAGGCCAGGTTTTAGGTGCCGTAATGGGAAGCTACTTCCACCGTAATGAAATCGGGCAGCTCATCATTGATGAAAACGGCTATCCTGAAAAAGCGGACGCAATGAAAATAATTGCAGACCCGACCCCTGATTTTGTCATGAAGTTTACCCATAATTTCAGCTTTAAAAGGTTTACGCTGGATATCAACTGGGAATGGCAGAAAGGCGGCCGGCTGTGGAACGGGACCCAGGCTGTTCTCGATTATTATGGACGTTCTCAAAACTCTGCAGACAGTCGGAATGTTAAAAACTATGTTTTTGAAGGCGTACAGGCCAATGGAAGTATGAATCAGACTCCTGTGGATTTTTATGATCCGGACAGGAGTGTAACCCAGAACCGTTGGACATGGTACGGATACTTGGGTATTGCAGAAGAATATGTTCAGAAAGCCGACTATGTGCGGGTCAACAGCATTTCTCTGTCAGCAAACCTGCCGGTTAACCATACCGGAACTTCATTGGTGCTTACTTTTTATGTAAATAATATCATCCTCTGGCAGGCAAATAACGGGGCAGATCCCAATCAGAATTTCTACGATCAGGAAAACGGGAAAGGCCTTGATTTCTTTAATCTTCCGTCTTTCAAAACGTACGGATGTATGGTTTCATTTAAATTTTAAAAGATGAATTGGAAAGTTACAGCATATTTAATGTGCATTTTTTTATTTTCAGGCAATGTACTGAACGCGCAGCATCATTTTGAAGATTTCCGGAAGGAGAAAACCTACATCCAGACCAGCCATGTTTTTTATAAGCCCGGTGAAACAATGGATTTTAAAATTTATGTAGTCAATGCCCTTGATAACCTTCCTGCAGCATTAAGCCGGGTCGTTAATTTTGAGATGACGGATCCATCCGGAAGTGTAGTCAGCAGATCAAAATATGAAATAAAGAATGGGCACGCTGAAGGATATTTCTCTTTTAATATGGAAATGAAAGGCGGTATCTACAAAATAAAAGCCTATACCGACTGGATGCAGAATGAAAGCGGGAAAAATATCTTTGAAAAAGAAATTACCCTCCAGAAAATCGGGTCTCCCAGGATTCTGATGAAGCTTGATTTTCCTAAAAAAGGATACGGAGCCGGTGATGAGGTACTGGCAGATTTTTCCATGCGGAGCCTCGCCAATCTGCCGGTTCCTTTTTATGAAGCGGATTTTACTGTAATGCACAACGGTGAAAAGATGTCCGGAGGCAAACTGCTGACCGACAAAGACGGAAAACACCGGCTGAAATTCAAGCTTCCGGATCCGTTGAAATCTTCTGATGCACTGCTGACTGTGAAAGTGGATTTTGACGGCTTCACAGAATCCATTTCACGGAATATCCCTGTTGTCCTGAATAACCTGGATGTGAAATTCATGCCCGAAGGCGGAACTTTGATCAGCGGGATTGAACAGAATATTGCTTTTAAAATTGTGGACGAATTTGAAAAACCGGTGGATGCAACCCTGGCTGTTTTTAATCAGAACCATGAAAAAATAACGGAAGTGGCTGCGTATAATTTTGGTATGGGAAGTTTTAATTTAACACCTGAAAAAGGAGAAACCTATTATGCTAAAGTCCTGAAACCCGAGAATATTACGGACGCTTACCCATTGCCGGATCCGAAAGATGACGGCGTTGTCTTTAATCTGAGAAAAGAAAACCGGCAGATTCAGTTCAGACTGGCCGCTAAAGAAGAGAAAACGGTGATGATCAAAGGAGATTTCCGGGGAAAGGAAATTTATCATCATCAGCTCGTTTTAAAAAACGGCGAAACTGATCTCATGCTTTCTGAAAATGATTTTCCGGCCGGGATCTGCAGGTTTACCGTTTTTGAAAACAATATTCCCCTGGCCGAGCGAATTGTTTTTACCAATCAGGAACAGCAGCTTAATATTAAGATCAAACCTTCAAAACAGCATTATTTACCCAGGGAAAAAGTAATCCTGGACATTGAAACAGAAGATCAGAACGGCAGGCCGGTTCCCGCAAACCTTGCTGTAAGCGTAGTTGATGACAAACTCTGGACTTATGCCGATGATAAACAGAATCACATTGTTTCCTGGCTTCTGATGGATTCCGAATTACGGGGTAAAATTGAAAAACCGCCGTTTTATTTTGACCCTAAAGAAGACAAAAGTAAGAAAATAAAAAGCCTTGATCTTGTGATGCTTACCAACGGGTACCGGTATTTTGAGTTGATCCCAGAAGTAACTAAGGCTTATAAATACAAATATCTTCCCGAAAAAAGAAACCCGGTCTACGGAATGGTAGAAGATGAAAACAGTAAGCCTGTAAAAGCAGAAGTATTCCTTCTGGAAGAAAATTACAGCGGAAAAAATAAAATCATAAAGCAGGTTACGGGTAAAAGCGGGGAATTTTACTTTACCGACCTTACTTCTTTTTCGGGGAATTATAAAATCATCGCAAAATCTTTTCAGCCCAGGCAGAAGGTTAAAATAAAGATATTAGCCTATAGACTCAATATAAATCCTTTAACCAGGAAAACAATGAATAACATAGATGTTGATGAGGTGATTATAGAAGCTGTTGAAAAAACCAATGCAAAAGAAATAAAAAACCAAATGCCGGGTATCACAAAACCTGCAGGCATAGGCAAGGCAGCTGATACCATAAAATCTCAGGAGATCAGCGAAGTTGTGGTAACCGGAGCGTTGGGATTAAAAAAGAAAGAGGCACTTTCAAATTCTGTAACCTTAGTGAGATCGGCGGAAATCAATAATCCGGGCTATGCTTCGGTGCTAAACGGAAAAGTGGCCGGGCTCCACATTTCCAGTCCGGCAAATCAGATGAACGGAAATGTGATGATCAGAGGTGCACGTTCGGCTACCAATAAGAGCCCCTTATTTATAGTAGACGGGGTACCGGTAGAGCATTTCAGCCTTAACATCAATCCTGATGACGTCAACTCAGTAACCGTACTGAAAGACGCTGCCGCAACTTCATTGTATGGCAGCAGGGGGGCAAACGGAGTGATTCTGATCACCTCTGCAAAACATGGAAATTCTACGGTTAAATTTGATGTTACGCCGGAAACCTATTTTGCAGTCAGTTCCGTTCCGGGAGACAGTCTTACGGTATATGCACGGGCCCGGCAGTTTGCCTATCCCGTTTACGAAACGGCAAATACCTCATACCGTTTCGATTACCGGGAAATTATTTACTGGAATCCGGTAGTGGAAACCGATAAAAACGGGAAAGCAAAAATTGAGTTTTATAACTCTGATGCCAACACCACCTTCAGGGTTCTCACAGAAGGAATTTCAGCCAGCGGACTGGTGGGCCGGAATGAAACTGCGTATGCGGCACAAAGCATGATTTCGATTGATGCCAAAATCCCCCAGTATCTTACGAGGACAGACGAGATGGTGATTCCTGTAGTGATTAAAAATAATTCTTCTGAGACGAAAACCATGACGATGAACGTAATAGTCCCGAACCGTGTAAACCTGATGGAATCTGACAGCCTGATTACCTTGAAGCCGTTAGAGTCCGGGAGGTTATTGGTAAAGGTCCGGACAGATGAGACCGTGAATTCAAATATTCAGTTTGTGTTAAGGTCAGCTGATTTCAGGGAAACGGTGATCCTTCCGTTCAGCGTAGGGGAAAAAGGGTTTCCGCATTATTATTCAGTTACCGGCAACAGAAATGAAAATCTGACGGTTGATATCCCGGAATATATCAAAGGAAGCTTTTTGTCTTCGTATTATGTATTTGAAAATTCTGCCCTGAAGCTTTTTGAAGACCTGGAGAGGCTGAAACGTGAGCCTTACGGCTGTTTCGAGCAGCTTTCCTCCACGGTATACCCGAATGTTTTTATCCTGGATTATCTGGAATCAGTGGGTAAAATTGATGCCGGGACAAAGGATATAGTGATGCAAAATATGAAAAAAGGCTTCCAGAAGATGTTGAGCTATAAGAACCGGGATGGGGGTTTCGGGTATTTCAGCGCTGGAGAATCAGATGTTTCGCTTTCTGCATTTGCCTTGCTTGAATTCCGGGATCTGAAAAAATACATACCTGTCGATCAGAAAATCATCCGGGATCTGACGGCTTTTATCCTGTCAAAGAAAAACGGGAACGGGCTCTTTGAAGTAAGGAAAAGTTATGAAATCAATAATCCGTATTCAGAATACGCATGGTCAAGGAATATGTATGTTGTATACGCCCTTTCAAAGCTTGGTTTTAAGAAAGAAATTGAAGATGCTTATGACGTAAGCCTGAAAAAAGCATTGGCGACAAAAGATTCTTATCAACTTGCTTTAATGGCCAATGTTGCCTTTAACCTTAATAAAACCTCTGATTATACTGCTGTTGTCTCTCTTTTGAATGAACAGTTTGAACGTAAAAATATAAATCCGGGTATTACATTTACAGGCTCAAAAGGAAAATCTGCCAACGCAGAAACACTATCGCTTTACATGATGGCCCTGCAGAAAGATACCAGGCTTAATGAACAGGAAATCAGGAATATTACCAATGCTTTAATTGAATATAACGGGTATTATGGTTTCGGATCCACGCAGGCTACCAGCCTGGCACTGGAAGTACTGTCTGAATTCTTTTCTGAAAATGAAAAACTGTACGGAACGCAGAAGCCCGATATTAAAATCAATAATGCAGAAATTTCACCCAATGTAAATATAACATCTGCTTATAAAACCGGGAAAAATGAAATTAGTATTGACTTTCCGATCTTTCAGAAAGGGCTGCCTTATAAACTCGAATATCAATATTACAGCCTGCAGCCTCCGAAAAGTTCAGAGATTCCTTTGATGATGGAAACAAAGCTGAAATCTCAGACGGCAAAAACAGGGGAGACCAACAGGATGACGGTAACCGTTAAAAATAAAATCAATAATCCGTTACCCATGGTCACTGCAAAAATCGGGATCCCTGCCGGGCTTACGCTGCAGAATGCGCTCTTAAAAGACTTGCTGGATAAAAAGCAGGTGTCTTATTATGAAATTTTTGATAATTATCTCGTGCTGTATTGGGAACATTTTCATGCCGGGGAAACGAAAATAATCAATCTTGACCTGAAAGCAGAATTTGCAGGAACATATACCGGGAAAAGCAGCAATGTCTATCTCTACTATATGCCCGAAGCAAAATACTGGAACGAAGGAATCAAGGCTGAAATCGAGCCCTGAAATATAAATGTTCATGAAAAATCAGAAATTACTGAAACCTTTTTTAATTTCTGCATCCTTATATAAACAGGTACAACCAAAATAATGGATTGTATAAGATTATTAAAATAATACATATGAAAAAAATAGGGACAACACTCCTGGCTTTGGCTTCACTCGCAGGCTGCAAAACCAAAACAGTTTCAGATTCACCTAAAGAATCAAAAACATTAAGTATTGAAAAAGACAGGGACCGGGACGGGATAAAGAACAGCCGCGATAAATGTCCGGAAGCTGCCGGACCTGCTGAAAACAAAGGCTGTCCGTGGCCGGATATGGACAGCGATGGAACTCCTGATAAAGACGATGCATGCAAAGAGATGGCCGGACCTGTTGAAAACAATGGATGCCCATGGCCCGAGACAGACGGAGACGGAGTGATTGATAAAGACGATGCATGCCCTGCAGTAGCCGGACCTGCAGAAAATAACGGCTGCCCGTGGCCGGATACGGATGGCGACGGTATCCTGGATAAAGACGATGCATGCCCTACCGTTCCCGGACTGCCGGAATACAACGGCTGCCCGAAACCTAAAAGGCAGGTTGCCTTAGAAATTGAATCTTCATTTGAAAGTGTAATGGTGACAGGCTCACAAAAAAAGCAGCCGCGTCTTTCATCAAAACCGGTAAAACCTGTAAAGCAGGCTAAAGCGGCTACCGATAACAAAGTATACAGTAAAAAAATAACAACGGTAAAAGGGAAAAAAGGGCCCAGGCAACTCAGCAACACCGACGAAGAATACAATGCACTGGTAGAAAACCCTTTTGAAACGGCGAAAAACCAGCCGTTGTCTACCTTTTCCATTGATGTGGACAATGCTTCCTACTCAAATATCAGAAGAATGATCAATTATGGGAATCTTGTGGATAAAGATGCCGTAAGAGTAGAGGAAATGATGAACTATTTCACGTACGGTTACCCTCAGCCGGAAAACAGGCAGCCTTTTTCCATCAATACAGAATACAGCGATGCACCCTGGAATCCCGGGCATAGGCTTTTAAAAATAGGGCTTCAGGGGAAAAATATCGCAATGGATGACCTGCCGCAGTCCAATATTATTTTCCTGATCGATGTTTCTGGTTCTATGGATGAAAGCAATAAGCTTCCGCTGCTGAAATCTTCTCTGAAGGTACTGCTGAACCAGCTGAGGCCGCAGGATAAAGTGGGCATTGTGGTGTATGCCGGAAATGCCGGGATGGTGCTGGCCCCGACTTCCGCAGCAGAAAAAGAGACCATTATAAATGCTTTGGACCATCTGCAGGCAGGCGGAAGTACGGCAGGCGGAGCCGGAATTGAACTGGCTTATAAACTGGCGAAGGAAAATTTCATCAAAGGCGGGAATAACCGTGTGGTCCTGGCAACAGACGGGGATTTCAATGTGGGGGTTTCTTCTGAAAAAGACCTGGAAACGTTGATCGAAGAAAAAAGAAAGACGGGGATCTTCCTTACCTGCCTCGGGTACGGAATGGGTAATTACAAAGACAACCGCCTGGAAATCCTTGCCGACAAAGGAAACGGCAACTATGCTTATATTGATAACCTGCAGGAAGCCAATAAGTTTCTGGGGAGGGAATTTGCGGGAAGCATGTACGCAATTGCAAAAGACGTAAAAATCCAGATTGAATTTAACCCGAAATGGGTGAAGTCTTATCGGTTAATCGGGTATGAAAACAGGAAACTGAGAAATGAAGATTTTACGGATGATAAGATTGATGCAGGAGAGCTGGGAAGCGGACATACCGTAACGGCCCTGTATGAAGTTGTTCCGGCAGGTGTAAATTCGGAGTTCGCTCCGAAAGAAACCAAATTAAAATATGCTCCGGCGTCAGGTACTCAGAATTTCGGAGATGAGCTGGCCACCATAAAATTCAGGTATAAAAAGCCGGATGGCGATACCAGTTCAGAAATGGTAAAAGTGGTAAAGAACACCGCAGAACAGCTGGCGCAGGCAAGTCCGGATTACAAATTCGCCTCTTCGGTAGCATGGTTCGGGCTGGTGCTGAGACAGTCGAAATTAATTAAAGAAAAAGATCTTCAGAAAATCGAAGGTCTCGCAAAAGAGGGTAAAAACACAGATGAAGAAGGCTACCGTTCTGAATTTATAAGGTTAGTTCAAAGTTATCAGTCAGTTCAGAAGTAGTTGTCAGCAGGCATTGGAAACGGTGCCTGCTTTATTTTAATCAGGGAAAAAAGAATAACAAAAATAAACTTTCAAATATTATTGAAAGTTCAAAAAATATAATTACATTTGTATAAGAAATTAAAAGTTGAATACAATGACACTTTCAGAAGCCAAAGAAAAATACATTCAGACGTGGGGGACATTTGCTACGAATTGGGGAATAAACCGTACCATGGCGCAGGTGCATGCTTTGCTTCTGGCAACCGGAAAACCTTTGTCTACCGATGAAGTAATGGAGCAGCTGGAAATTTCCAGAGGAAATGCCAACATGAATCTTAGGGCCTTGATGGACTGGGGAATTGTAAAGAAAGAATTTGTAAAAGGTGACCGGAAAGAATATTTCACTGCCGAAAAAGATGTCTGGTTTCTATTCAAGCAGATTACCAAAGAACGCAGGAAAAGAGAGATTGAACCGGTAATTTCCTTTCTGGAAGAACTGAAGAACATTGAAGACGGGAATTCTGAAGAAGCAAAAGAATTTATTAAATTAATGGATGAATTCAGTTCCGTAACCGGGAAAATCAATAACATCATGGATCTGGCCATTAAAAGTGATGACCACTGGCTGGTAGGCAAGATCACCAACTTATTAAAATAAATAAGCAGATAAGATAAAAAGGACTCAGTTCCTTTTTTATTTCGGACAAACTTTCAATAATTACTGAAAATATAATATTTATAAGATGTTCAATATCCTTTCATACCTGCTTTTTCTTTTGGTGAGTTCGTACATCACGGTGGATGTGGGAAGGAGGTGTTATCACGCAGGAAAGTATTATCTGGAATATCTGATCCACGATTCACAGCTCTGCCAGACTATCAACAGGATCCTGTTAGGCTGTTATTACCTGATCAACCTCGGATATATTGCAGTCAGCCTGACCAGCTGGGAGCAGGTAAATTCTATAGGGCAGCTGTTGGCCGTAACGGCTGTACGCATCGGGAATATTGTTCTGATTTTGTGTATCCTGCATTACATCAACATTTTTACCCTTTATTTTTTAAGAAAAAATTTAACCATAAAATAAAAAACGATTATGACAGCAGCCATCCTAACCACAGCAACGTACAATTTTTCAGCGTACATGATTTATTTACCGGTAGTTATCGTGCTTACCGTATTGGTTTCACAGTTCCTGTTCAGGAATTCCAAAACCTTCATGATGGATATTTTTCACCAGAAAGAAGACATCGCCATGGCCACAAATTCACTGTTTAAAATTGGCTTTTACCTCCTGAACATCGGTTTTGCCCTCTGTATTATTGAGCTGTACACGATTACGACAATGGAAAACCTGGTCGTGAGCCTGAGTGAAAAAATCGGGAAATTTTCAATTTATCTGGGCGTAATGATGCTTCTTAACCTGTTGCTTTTCTTAAAAGGACGCAAACACGCTGTTAACAAAGACAAACAAATCAGAAATGAAAACAATGCTCTTTAAAATCTGGATGTATTTTACTTTTAAAATGCAGAACAAAAGAACCCGCGGGGATTTTTTAAACCTTTAAACTGATAGCATGAAAAATATCATCATTCACCTGTTTCTGATTTTATATTTCGGAAGTAAAAATCGGAAAATAACCTTTTAAATTACAGCTATGAGAACGTTTGTTAAAGATGAGTCCAATATTCAGCTCATATTGATTTTATTATTGATCTCAACTATTATTGCAGCCGTAATTTCAGGAACAGACTTCTTTGGTGTTGCATGTATTGCTGAATTTTTTCTCATTGCTTTAGTGCAATATACATTTAATGTTATTAAATATTTAAGTCCGGAATATGTAAATACAGATGCAAGAAAAGTTTATATGTTTCTTTCGACATATGTTATTTCGGGCTTTTTAATCTGGATTATATTTATTTTTTTTCCAAACAGAGATCTTGCATTCAAAAACTTATCTGAACTTTTATGCTTGTCATGGTTGGTTCTTTCACCGTTACTAATTGTTATTTCTTTAAGTATAAGTGTCTCCGATTTTAATTTAAAAAAACAAAACCATGAAAACGCTTAAAAACCATACCCTCATCTACGACAACGAATGCCCGATGTGCAATATCTATTCGGATGGCTTTATTAAAGCCGGAATGCTTGATGCCAACGGAAGGCAGGCTTTTACGGAACTGACCCTCAATAATAAAAATACAATCGATTTCCGCCGGGCAAAAAATGAAATCGCTTTAATTGATCACGAAAAAAATAAAGTAATATACGGTTTGGATAGTCTGCTTCTGATCATCGGAAACTCTTTTCCGATACTGGCGAAAATTGCCAGGGTACAACCGCTGTACTGGTTTTTTAAAAAGCTGTATTCTTTTGTTTCTTACAACAGAAAGCAGATTATTCCGTCAGGAAAAGATCATACAGAGCAAGCGTGTATCCCGGATTTTAATCTGAAATACAGACTGGCTTACCTTATATTTGTGGTGGTGTTTTCATCCTACGTTTTGAGTTTGTTTACAGCGAAATCAGGATTGGGTTTAAATCAGAATTTTCTCAGGGAATTTATAATCTGTTTAGGCCAGATAGGCTGGCAGACCATATTTTTGAGAGCTTATTTAAAAGAAAAAATAGGGGATTATCTTGGAAATATGATGACGGTTTCGCTGATCGGGACCTTGCTTTTAATCCCGGCTTTATTTACGGATTTTAATCCTGTTTTTTACCTGATGTATTTTGGGACTGTAGTTTCCATCATGTTTCTGGAACATATAAGAAGATGTAAAATATTGAAACTGAATTTTCTCCCGACTGTTTCATGGATGATTTTCAGAATAACCGTTCTGGCAATCATCATATGGATAAGTTTTTAACAGCAACTGAATACTAATTATAAGAAAATGTCAATAATCCATTTACAGACTGTCATCAAAGCCGATATACAAACGGTTTTTGACCTGGCAAGAGACATTGACCTGCACCAGAAATCAACTTTTAAAACAGGTGAGAAAGCGATTGCGGGAAGAACTTCCGGCTTAATAGAACAAGGGGAAACAGTAACCTGGAGAGCAAAGCATTTAGGCTTTTACCAGACGCATACTTCGGAAATTATAAATATGGAAAAACCTGATCAGTTCACGGATATCATGTTGAAAGGGACCTTTAAATCTCTCAGGCACCAGCATATTTTCAGGCAGGAAGGGGAAAATACCACCATGACGGATATTTTTGAATTTGAATCTCCGCTGGGCATCATCGGAAAACTGTTTAACAGGTTCTTCCTTAAAAATTATATGACTGGTTTTCTTCTCGAACGGAATAAATTAATCAAAGCAACTGCAGAGATTAAAACCCGATAAAAGCAAAGGTAATCATCATATTGAATTGTAAAGGAAAGCTTTATAAAGTGTCTGACTCAGTATTTTTTAATATCAAAACTCAAAAAAATGAAAATAATCATCGCCGCCGGAACCGGATTCTTAGGCAGAAACCTTGAAAAATATTGTACAGGAAAAGGGCATCAGGTCCATATTCTGACCCGGAACCCGAAACGTAAAAATGAAATCTACTGGGATGCCAAAACATTGGGAGCATGGAAAGACCTGCTTGAAAATGCGGATGTCCTGATTAATCTTACGGGGAAATCGGTGGACTGCCGGTATAACGAGGAAAATAAAAAGGAAATATATTCTTCAAGGATTGACAGTACAAAAGTACTTCAGCAGGCTGTGGATCAGTGTGCCAATAAACCCGGACTGTGGCTGAATGCAAGTTCCGCAACTGCCTATATCCATTCCGAAACGCGTTTGAATACGGAAGAAAACGGAATTATCGGTGATGATTTTTCCATGAATATCTGTAAAAGCTGGGAGAAAGAATTTTTCAGGGTCAACAGTGGAAATATGAGAAAAGCAGCCTTGCGGACTTCCATTGTTTTAGGAAATAACGGCGGTGCTTTCCCCAAACTGAAAATGATCACAAAACTGGGGCTGGGCGGGAAGCAGGGACCGGGAACCCAGAAAGTAAGTTGGATTCATATTGATGATTTCTGCAGAGCGGTAGAATTCATTATCAATAACAGAAATATTTCAGGCGCAGTGAATGTAACCGCACCGGAACCGTTGACCAATGCACATTTTATGAGCAGATTAAGAAAACAAATGAAAATGCCGTTCGGGCTGAATGCTCCGGTCTGGCAACTGAAAATCGCATCCGTATTCCTCAGGACAGAAACTGAGCTGCTGCTGAAAAGCAGGAACGTCTATCCTGAAAAATTAATCCGTAACGGTTTTGAATTTATGTTTCCGAATATTGAATCTGCATTTCAGGATTTGATTTAAACAGATCCAGGCACGCTCAAAACTCAATTATTTGAAATTAAAAAATGATGCCTTCACACATCCTAAATTAAAGTTTTGCGGTTTCATCAAATGATGATTAAATTAGCGCAAACAAACATAGATGTCAACCCAGCAAAAAACGAAGACCCTATTTCTTTCATCCTTATTCCTTTCCTCCGCTTTGTTTTCACAGGCACACAACGTTTCCGAAGGCTATCAAAAGCCAGATGATCCTCTGGTGATGCAGAATCTTGAAGAATGGCAGGACCTGAAATTCGGGCTGTTCATGCATTGGGGAACCTACAGCCAGTGGGGAATTGTGGAAAGCTGGAGTTTATGCCCGGAAGACGAATCCTGGACACAGCGCAAGCCGGAACACGGGAAATCATACAGTGAATATGTGGAAAACTACGAAAACCTGCAGAAAACGTTCAATCCGACACAGTTTGATCCGCAAAAATGGGCAGACGCAACAAAGAAAGCCGGAATGAAATATGTAGTTTTTACCACAAAGCACCACGACGGTTTCGCGATGTTTGATACCCAAGAATCTGACTATAAAATCACGTCTCCGAATACACCTTTTTCCAGAAATCCGAAAGCGGATGTTACAAAAGAAATCTTCAGTACCTTCAGAAAAGAAGGATTTAAGATCGGGGCCTACTTTTCAAAACCCGACTGGTATTCTGATGACTACTGGTGGCCGTATTTCCCGCCGAAAGACCGCAACGTTAATTACGATCCGAAAAAATACCCTGAACGATGGGGAAATTTTAAAAAATTCACCTTTAATCAGCTTAACGAAATTACTTCCAATTACGGAAAAATCGATATCCTGTGGTTAGACGGAGGCTGGGTACGGCCTTTTCATACCATTGACCCGAAAGTGGAATGGCAGAGAACCATCAAGGTGGAACAGGATATTGATATGGATAAAATAGGAATGATGGCCCGGAAAAACCAGCCCGGCATTATCGTGGTAGACCGTACCGTTCCCGGAAAATGGGAAAATTACGTCACACCAGAACAGGCCGTTCCGGAGCATGCCCTTTCCATCCCGTGGGAAAGCTGCATCACGATGGGCGATTCCTTTTCCTATGTCCCGAATGACCATTACAAAACTTCACAGAAAATCATTGAAACCTTAATCAAAATCATTTCAAGAGGCGGGAATTACCTGATGAATATTGCCCCCGGCCCCAACGGCGATTATGATCCGGTAGTGTATGAACGGTTAAAAGAAATTTCAGGCTGGATGGAGAAAAACCGGTCTGCCGTCTTTGCCACAAGAAGCATAGCACCCTATCATGAGGGGGATTTTTATTATACGCAGAGCAAAGATCAGAAAACGGTCAACGTTTTTCATATGGATGATAAGGCAGATTACCGTTCTCCTGCAACATTAAAGTTCACTGTTCCTGAAAATTTTAACCCTCGTTCTGTAAAGGTATTAGGGCTTCCGGGTAAAATTAAATGGAAGAAATCCGGAAACTCAATTGAAATAAATATGCCTGAAGAAAGAGCCCGGTTAAAATATTCAACCGTAATCCAACTGACACAATAATGAAATTAAGAAGTACATTAATAGCAGTTTCATTGTTGGCTTCCGTTTTTATCGCGGCCCAGAAACCATTATACAAAGACCGGAAACAGCCTGTGGAAGCCAGAATTAAGGACCTGCTTCAACGCATGACACCTGAAGAAAAATTCTGGCAGTGTTTCATGATCCCCGGAGATCTGGATAACGTTCCCAAAGGCCGGTATGCCCACGGAATCTTCGGACTGCAGGTGAGTGCCGGAAATCAGGGCGGCGGTGCTGCCGGGCAGCTTTTAACCTATAATGCTAATGAAGATGCAGAAAGGCTGGCAAAGAAAATCAATGCGATTCAGAAATATTTTGTGGAAGAATCCAGATTAGGAATTCCGATCATCCCATTTGACGAAGCCCTGCACGGGCTGATGCGCGAAGGAGCCACCGCTTTTCCACAGGCAATCGGTTTATCGGCAACTTTCAATCCTGAATTGATTAAAGAAATTTCGGGTGCAATTGCCAGGGAATCAAAACTGAGAGGAATCCGTCAGATTCTGACGCCGGTGGTCAATCTCGCAAGCGATGTCCGGTGGGGGAGAACAGAGGAAACCTATGGAGAAGACCCTTTCCTGACTTCGGTGATGGGCGTGAGTTTTGTCAGTTCCTTTGAAAAACAGGGAATCATTACCACACCGAAACACTTTTTAGCCAACGTCGGCGAAGGCGGCCGGGATTCATATCCCATTCACTGGAGCCAAAGGTACCTGGAAGAGACCCATTTAATTCCTTTTAAAAAAACTTTTAAAGAAGGGAAGAGCAGATCTGTCATGACTGCATATAATCTGCTGGACGGAAGGCCCTCAACGGCAAATTATTGGCTGCTGACCGAAAAACTGAAGAAAGAATGGGATTTTAAAGGATTTGTGATCAGTGATGCCAGTGCGGTAGGCGGTGCCAACGTGCTGCATTTTACGGCAAAGGATTATGATGATGCTTCTGCCCAGGCGGTCAATGCAGGGCTGGATATGATTTTCCAGACCGAGTATCAGCATTATAAATTATTTATGCCCCCGTTTCTGGACGGCAGGATTTCAAAAGAGCGGATTGATGATGCGGTAACACGGGTGTTAAGGGCAAAATTTGAATTGGGATTATTTGAAAATCCTTATGTTTCCGATGCCGATGTTGCCGCATTAAAGAAAATCAACCACAAGCCGCTGGCTGAAAAAGCGGCCGGTGAATCTTTTGTTTTGCTTCAAAACAACAACCGGACATTACCGGTTTCTGAGAAAGTGAAAAAAATTCTGGTGATTGGGACCGATGCTGCCGATGCAAGACTGGGAGGCTATTCCGGGCCGGGGAACAAAAAAGTGAGTATCCTGGACGGGATTCAAAATTTCGTTAAAAATAAAAATATCGAGATTACCTATTCAAAAGGAATCGACTGGAACCTGAAGGAATTTGTTGCTGTTCCCGCAGAATTTCTGTCGTCAGAAAATCAGCAAGGATTAAAAGGGCATTACTTTTCCAATTCTGATTTAAAAGGAAATCCGGCATTTGAAAAACAGGACGGACAGATTAATTTCAAGTGGACTTTATATTCCCCGGATCCTGAAAAACTGCAGCCGGACAATTACAGTGTACGCTGGACAGGAAAACTGGAAGCCCCAAACTCCGGGAAATACCAGTTTGGATTACGCGGAAATGACGGCTTCAGGCTTTATGTTAATGGGAAACTGATGATTGACAATTGGGAAAAGCTGGGCTATTCTACAAAAACAGCAGATATGGATCTTGTAAAAGGTCAGAAATACGATATTACTGTTGAGTTCCGTGAAAACAGAGGCGAAGCCAACATCGAACTAATCTGGAATTACGGACTGCATGATTACCGTAAAGATTTTAATGAAGCGTTACAGCTGGCAGGACAGGCAGATTATATCATCGTGACTGCCGGAATCCATGAAGGGGAATTCCAGGACCGCTCTTCGCTGAGCCTTCCGGGAAATCAGGAGGAATTTATACATGAGGTGTCCAGATTAAATAAACCGGTAACAGTTGTTTTGGTCGGCGGTTCTGCCATAAAAACCACCAATTGGAAAGATAAAGTCGGAGCCATTCTGGATGTCTGGTATCCCGGTGAAGAAGGCGGAAATGCCGTTGCCAAAGTGCTGTTCGGAGCAGAAAATCCATCCGGGAAACTGCCTGTTACATTCCCGGTTGAAGAAGGACAGCTGCCACTGGCCTACAATCATCACCCGACAGGAAGAGGAAATGACTATTACGATCTCAGTGGTGAACCGCTATATCCGTTCGGTTTCGGATTGAGCTATACCACGTTTGAAATTTATGATTTAAAACTCAATAAAGCAGATTACACCGAAAACGAAACAATTACGGCAAAGATCACAATAAAAAATACAGGCCTGAAAGCAGGAAGCGAAGTGGTTCAACTCTATGTGAAAGATCTGCTTGCTTCAATGTCAAGACCCGTTATTGAGCTGAAGGGTTTTCAGAAAGTACATTTACAACCTGGAGAAACAAAGCAAATTACCATTGAAGTTCCGGTGAAAGAACTGCAGTTTCTGGATTCAACAATGAATTGGGTATCCGAAAAAGGAACCTACCGGATCATGGTGGGGAATTCATCTAAAAACCTGCCATTGAAGCAGAATATTGAGGTTAAATAAAGGTTTAAACAGAATTTTACCATTCGGATATTGCAGCCGTTTTCTTTTTAGGGAACGGTTTTTGCAACTTCTGAAGCAAAATATTTCAACATACCACATCATTTAATCTATGAAAAAATATATCCTATCAGCAGCCACACTGCTTTTTTTCAGCTGTAAAGAAAATAAAAATCAAACCGCCTCGGGAACGGATGAAGTCGCTACCAAAACAGATACCCTGAAGTTGCCGGCACCCGACGAGAAAAATGCTAAAAACAAGTTCAGTAACGTAATTGGATGGCCTGCCGGAAAAGCTCCGACCGCGCCTGAAGGTTTTACGGTGACCCGTTTTGCGGAAAATATTAAAAGTCCTCGAAACATGATTCAGGCTGCAAACGGTGATATCTTTGTTGTGCTTTCAAATTCCGAGCGTACAAAAACAGAAAAAATCAAAAATGACATCAGCGGAAAAAGTGATGCTGAGGTCGGCGGGAAATCGGCCAACCGGATTATTCTTTACAGGGATGCCAATAAAGACGGGGTAGCAGAATCATCTTCTGTTTTCCTGGATAATCTGAACCAGCCGTACGGAATGCTGATTATCAAGGACAAATTTTACGTTGCCAACACAGACGGGCTCTGGGTTTACCCCTATCAGGAAGGCGAAACGAAAATCACGAAGCCCGGAAAGAAAATTGTGAGTCTTCCCGCCGGAGGCTATAACAACCACTGGACAAGGAATTTAATTGCCAATAAAGACCAATCGAAAATCTACATCTCTGTAGGATCCGGAAGCAATGTCGGTGAAAACGGAATGGAATACGAAGTAAGAAGGGCCAATATCCTGGAAGTGAACCCGGACGGTAGCGGCGAGAAAATCTATGCGGCGGGGCTTAGAAACCCTGTCGGGATGAGCTGGAATCCTGCAACCGGAGAATTATGGACTGTTGTTAATGAAAGAGATGAATTGGGTGACGAATTGGTTCCCGATTATCTGACGAGTGTTAAGCAGAATGCATTTTACGGCTGGCCGTATGCCTATTTCGGGAAAAATGAGGACCCGAGGAGAAAAGGGGAGAAACCGGATCTGGTTGCCAAAACAATAGTTCCGGATGTTCCGCTTGGATCCCATACTGCGTCGTTAGGCCTGTCTTTTTACACAGGAAATCAGTTTCCGGAAAAGTATAAAAACGGGGCTTTCATCGGGCAGCACGGTTCATGGAACCGGTCTTCACTCGTAGGGTATCAGGTAGCGTTTGTGCCTTTTGCCAACGGAAAAGCATTAGGTTCATATCAGCCGTTTCTAACCGGATTTATCGCGAATGAAGAAAAAGGGGATGTATACGGAAGGCCTGTAGGGGTTTTACAGATTGCCGACGGTTCACTGCTGGTTGCGGATGACGTAAGCGGAATTGTCTGGAGAGTAGCGTATGCTAAAAAGTAATAAATATATAGATTTAAATAATAAGAAAAGAGGATGCGAAAGTATTCTCTTTTTTGGTTTAAAGCTCAGTGAACCGGAACAGAAGCATCAGAAATAATTATTATCAATTTCCTTTTCAAACAGTAAATCAGGCTGATTAAATACACAGTTTATCAAGCAGAAAAGTACAGTCAGATAACAGAGTCACCGGCAGCTGTTATTAATAATCATAAATCTTTAGGCAAAGCCGTTAAAAACCTGGTCCGGTGTAAACGGCAGCTTTACAAATGCAGGCAGAAAAGCTTTATTCAATACCTCCCCGAATCATTGTAATCCAATATTTTTCCTTAAATTCGCATAAAATTTTATACTAATGAACTACGATATTATTGTCATCGGAAGTGGTCCTGGAGGATATGTTACAGCGATCAGAGCAGCACAGCTGGGTTTTAAAACTGCTATTATCGAGAAAGAAAACTTAGGAGGGATCTGCCTGAACTGGGGATGTATTCCGACGAAAGCTTTGTTGAAGTCTGCTCAGGTATTTCATTACATCAACCATGCTGAAGATTACGGATTGAATAAAGTGGAGGCCGGATTCGAGTTTCCGAACGTAATCCAGAGAAGCCGTGGGGTTGCCAATAAAATGAGCAAGGGAATTGAATTCCTGATGAAAAAGAACAAAATCGATGTAATCCTGGGAACAGCTAAGGTTCAGAAAGGGAAAAAAGTTTCCGTAACGGATAAAGAAGGTAAGGTTACTGAATATTCAGGTACCCATATCATTATCGCTACCGGAGCACGTTCAAGAGAATTGCCGAACCTGCCGCAGGACGGTAAAAAAGTAATCGGATACAGACAGGCACTGTCTTTACCGGAGCAGCCGAAATCTATGATCGTAGTAGGTTCAGGGGCAATCGGGGTAGAGTTTGCCGATTTTTATAATACCATGGGAACAAAAGTAACGGTAGTTGAATTTATGCCGAACATCGTTCCTGTAGAAGACGAAGAAATCTCCAAGCACCTGGAGAAATCCCTTAAGAAAACCGGTATCGAAATCATGACGAATGCTTCTGTTGAAAGCGTTGATACCAGCGGGGAAGGTGTTAAAGCAACCGTGAAAACAGCCAAAGGAAACATCACGCTGGAAGCGGATATCCTATTGTCTGCCGTAGGTATTGCTGCCAATATTGAAAACATCGGCCTTGAAGAAGTGGGCATCCAGACGGATAAAGGAAGAGTGCTGGTAAATGAATGGTACGAAACTTCAGTACCGGGTTACTATGCGATCGGGGATTTGATCCCGACTCAGGCTTTGGCACACGTTGCTTCTGCCGAAGGTATTACCTGCGTAGAGAAAATCAAGGGAATGCATGTTGAGAAAATCGATTACGGCAATATCCCGGGATGTACATACTGCCACCCTGAAGTAGCTTCAGTAGGCCTTACTGAAAAGCAGGCGAAGGAAAAAGGTTACGAAATCAAAGTAGGGAAGTTCCCTCTTTCTGCCAGCGGAAAAGCAACAGCCAACGGAAATACGGACGGTTTCATCAAAGTTATTTTCGATGCAAAATACGGGGAGTGGTTAGGTTGCCACATGATCGGTGACGGTGTTACGGATATGGTAGCGGAAGCGGTAGTCGCAAGAAAACTGGAAACTACAGGCCATGAGATCATCAAATCTATCCACCCGCACCCAACGGTTTCTGAAGCCATTATGGAAGCAGCAGCAGCGGCTTACGGTGAAGTGATCCACATTTAATAATACCATAACCAACTAATAACTCAATAAAGGTATGTTTAAGAAATTAGCGGCAGAAGCATTAGGTTTAGGCGACATCGGTAAGATTATCCCTTCCCAGGATTATGATAAGGTAGACTCGGATGATTATATCTTATCTGAAGACAATGAGAAAATTTTCTTCCTGATTAAATCCAAAAGGGATGAATACTGTTTTACCAACAGGGCTTTGATCCATATTGACGGAGCAAGTGCTCTGGACAGAAAGAGAGTGCTGAGAAGATATGAATATTATCAGTTTCCTTTTTCCAATGTTGTTTTACAGACTGCAGGAACTATTGACCTGGATGTTGAAATTTCATTCAATATCGGAAATGTCCCTTTGATGATCAGCGTGGCGAAAGGCCAGATCGATCAGCTGAAAGACCTTTATAAAGCAATTTTAGCAATTCAGCAGGTGGTACATCATAACCAGTCTTTACTGACTTTCTCCAATGACAGTTTAGTGAAAGCAGTAGCTACTGTAGCATCCGGCAAGCAGGAAAATGTTTCTAAAAGCCAGGAACTGAAGGCCATCAACGAATATATTTTCGCATGGAATACCACCAGTTTCGACAGATATACCCAAAAGGATTTTTCTAAAATCTTTGAAAAGTATATTGATAACTAGAATGTAACGTCTAATTAAATATTATATTTAAAGCTCAGATTTTATCTGGGCTTTTTTAAATTCTTACCAATGAAAAAACTAATTTTTTTACTGTTTTTATTTTGTTTTAATTTCATGTTTTCACAGGAAATAAAGGGGTTTTTCCCGGCCGAATATGTCCTGAAGAATTCAAATGATACAATAAAAACCCAAGTGAGAAATGTAGGCAGATTTACGAACAAAAAATATTACTTTGCAACAGTTCTGTTTAAAATGAAAATGAAAGATGAAAGTGGAAATGAAACCTGGGTAGAACCGGCTGATGTTGAATACATTAAAATAACAGATGAAAAATAATATAAAACATGAATATTTTTCTTCTTCAGAACGGCTGCCACAAGAGAAAGGATTAATCGAAATTATGTATCAAGGGAACAATATAAACTGGTACAAGGATTATTATAATCCGACGCTCCGTATGCAACTTGAGATTAAAGGATACCTTGTTGATAAAGAAAAAAATATTTTATATTCAGGTTTTTTTAATGATATGAAAGGGAAATTGGGAAAAATAATCAGTGCCTATCCCGATTTAAAAGAAAAGCTGAAATCGGTAAAAACAGATCAGGACTATATTGAAATTTTACGGTTATACGATTCCAGACTGGATAGGAAGTAATTTATAGGGCATAATTGCATCTGTTTTTTTTGGAATTTTTATTAAAATAATTTTAAAATCAATACAATTGGAAAAATTAATCCTGCTTTTTTCTTTCTGTTTTCTTAATTTTATGTAATGAATTCAGAAAAGACCGGGCTTGTTTTATCCGGAGGCGGTACCAAAGGTATTGCCCATGCAGGCGTTTTAAAGTTTCTCAGGGAAAAGGATATCGAAGTAGACCTCCTTTCCTGCTGCAGCGCAGGTTCCATTGTGGGCTGCCTCCACGCTGTAGGGAAAACACCGGAAGAAATCCTGGATTTCTTTAATTCCATTTATTTTTTCAACTGGAAACATTTTGCATTCAATAAGCCGGGACTGGTTTCATCCGTTATTTTCAGGAATTACCTCCATCCCGTTTTCGGAGATATGAAACTGGGCGACCTTGATAAAGAAGTACGGATTGTAGCCACGGAGCTGGTAACCGGAACTGAGAAGATTTTTGATCCGGATTTCAAAGTGGTGGATGCCATTATTGCCTCATGTTCCATCCCCGGAATTACCACGCCCTACATCATCAACGGTGAAATGTACTGTGACGGAGGCGTCCTGAATAACTTTCCTGCCGATATCATCAGGGAAGATTGTGATAAGATGATCGGGGTTTTTGTATCTCCGCCCCACAATATTAAGATTGATGACCTGAAGTCCATTAAAGCCATTGTATCCCGTTCCTATGACCTGCTTTCATACCGGGTGGAGAAAATTAAGTTTAGCTATTGCGACTGGTTCATTTCATCCCAGGAACTGTCAAGCTACGGAACTTTTGAAAGAAGGAAAGACCGGCTGGAAAAAATCTTTGATATCGGATACCGCTCTGCCAAAGAAAGCTTTAATGAGAGCAGTTTCCAGATGATGCAGCCATCCACATCAGAGAAGGCCGTCTGAATTTATCGGTTATCTTTTATAATCATCAATTGAAAACAACCCAAAAAAACACCCACTTAAAAGCGGGAGTTTCTGTTAATATTTTACTACATTTCCATCCTGGTTGACAATGGTTTTTCCGTTCTGGTCATTTACGTAAAGCGTATAGGGCGCTTTTTTCGCATTATCTGTGAGGTAATTTCTCTCAATCTGATACGTGTAGCCGTTGTTGTTAAACTCAAAATAATAATTTCCGCCGGTACCGTCCGGAATTACTTCCCCGTCACTGATGATCATGCTCGGTTTTGAAGTGATTTTCCCATTAGCCGGCCAGGACTGGTAAAGATACTTTCCGTTCGGCTGCCGGTCTATTTTTATCTTAAACTTTTTCGTTTTGATGATAACAGATTTCGGAACCTGCTGATAGAGTACAGTCCCATTAACTGAAGTAAGATGAGACGGATTGCCGTTATGGTTATGGGCATAAACCAAAGAAAACTGTGCGATGCACAACGCCCCGAATAAAACCTTTTTAATCATGTTGATCATTGCTTATTGGTGATGCTTAAGCCCATCAAATTTAAAGCCATTAAAAATCTGCTGGAGCAATTTCGGTGTGGGTATAGTGGGCAAAAGCTTCTTCCAGGCTTCCGAATTTACCTTTAAACTCATCCACGGCACAGTCCTGAAGAATATTCCCTTTATGGATCAGGATCACGCGCGAGCAGAGTGCTTCCACTTCCTGCATGATGTGGGTGGAAAGCAGCACGGTTTTCTGCTGTCCTATTTCTTTAACCACGTTCCGGATTTCGATGATCTGGTTCGGGTCAAGGCCGTTGGTGGGTTCATCCAGAATCAGTAAATCAGGCTGATGGATAATGGCCTGGGCAAGGCCTATCCTTTGCTTGTATCCTTTGGAAAGCTGTCCTATCTTTTTGCTTTTCTCAGGCGTAATGCCTACGAGCTGGATCACTTCATCCACCCGGGATTCAGGGATTTTATGGATATTCGCTACAAACTGCAGGTATTCTTTAACGTACATTTCCAGATACAGCGGGTTGTTTTCAGGCAGGAAACCGATTTTTTTCTTTGTTTCGATTTCATGTTCCGTAATGTTTTTCCCGTTAAAAATTATTTCGCCTTCATCAATTTTCAGTGCACCGACAATAGATTTCATCAGGGTTGATTTTCCCGCGCCGTTCGGGCCCAGAAGGCCGATGATTTCATTGTTGTCAATCGAAATGCTGATCTTGTTAAGGGCGGTCTGTTCACCGAATTTTTTGGTTAATTGATTTATCTGAAGAGACATAATATATATGGACTTTTTGCAAAAATAAAAATAAAAAAGCTCATTCCGGAGAATGAGCTGTGTTAATATTACGAAAATACCGATTATTTTCTGGGCTTTCTGTTTTTACTGCCGGTCGTGCTGCTTTTGCCGCTGTTATTGCTGTTTAACGCTGCTGCATTGGAAGATGAAGCCGTGTTTACAGGGTTAACAGGTGTCATGCCGGCGGTTTTGTCATACAGAGACGATTTTCCGTTCACCTTTCCGAAGATCTTGTCGATCTGCTTTTTGTTCAGCACCTGGGATTTCCCTACGTACTTCCTGTTTTTGTTGATGTACTGGATGAACTGAACGGTAGGCTGTCCGAAGTTCTTGTCAAAATGAAGCTCTACGATGTCATTGGGAAGCTCCAGGACGATATTACCCTCAGGCGTATCAATAAACCCGTTGGTGATCAGTTCATATAAACCTGAAACATCTCTGTTAAGGTTCTGAAATGAAAAAGACCGGAAGGTATTCAGATTGGCAGTATTCAGATCCTGATAATTGATGGTAAATTTATCTTCTTTTTTATATAAACCTACAGAATTGTCTTTACCGATTTCTACCAGGGTAACGTTTTTCAGCACTTTAATCTGTGAGAAAGCCGAAATTCCGAATAAGCATGTGAAGAGTAGAATTATTTTTCTCATAAGGCGATTTTAATGTTTATGTCTGATGATCTAATTAACAAAATAAAAATATAAAAAACAATTTTTTATTTCTTAGGCAAAAGTAACAAATTTTTTTGTTTACAGATTATTAAAATCAAATATCTGTAATTTTATTCATCATTATTTGAATTATTTTAGTGTCTTGATATTCAGTATGATATGATCGATATAATTTATATATGCTTTAAAAATGTATTGAAGAGTATACCATGTGTTTTTACTAATCAGTTCAGAATCAAGAGTTAATATTTATTTTATCCTGAAAAAAAACTAATGTGTAATGAATATTAATTTTATGTAAAAAAATTAATTTATGATTAAATGATTAATCTGCTCCCGAATTAATAGCTTGGCAATTAGAAAGTTCGTATGGTATATCAAATAAATATTCCCCTGAAAATAGTTCAGGGGAATATTAAATTTGAATCTTAAAATGTTTAATAATTTTAAAACCGCGATAAATTTATCTTGTAAAATAATTATTGCAGATTTTTTAATGACGGATTAACATCATCTTAAATAACCTAGTGTTTTAAAATTTTCAATACGAACTTTAAAATCTTTTACATTTCTTCCAGGATATATACTTCCGAGGCAGCCAGTGTTTCCTGGAATTCCTGGATTGCCACAAGGCTTTCGTGATGAATCTCTCTTTCCAGGGTTTCAGGATTATGGATGTCCCAAACCCCGCTGTGGTGCCAGTTCAGCGGGAAATCCCAGTCCGGGCGGTCAATGATCGGGTAGATACAGCAGCCCAGCAGCGGAATACCGCTTTTTAAAATAGACGCACATTCTTCGCTGATCATCTTCAGCCATGCATACCTCTTTTCTCCTGCCATGCTGGTTTCCGAAATCACAATAGGCCTTCCGTATCTTATAAATACCTCATCAACAAGCGAATGAAGACTTTTCCAGAAAGGGCTTGCCGGTGTTTCATCCCACGGGATATACTGATGGTCGGTCACCGTCCACTGGTTGTCACAGTAGAAGTTAACCCCTATGATATCAAGGTATTCCGGTTTTCCTCTCAGTTCGGGGCACATTTTCCCGCTGAGAATATCCAGTACCTGAAACTGCTCCTGATGTTTCTCATTGGCGTGCAGTACAAGCGCGGTGTCTGACAGGTCAGGGGAAACGATGTGGATCAACGGTTCGGTACTCATGATCCGTACTTCGGGATCAATCTCTTTCATGCTTTCAATTCCTTCAATATAGGCTTTCATCAGCTTATATTTCACTTCCCATCCCTGGTGTATGCAGTAGGGGCTTGTTCCCCTTGCGTCACCGCCCAGCCAGGATAAAAAGCTGACTTCATTAATGGGCGTAACTACCAGATCACCGTCAGGGCAGATGCTCCTGTATTTCTGGACAAAAGCCCTGCACAGGTGTGAAAACCTTCGGGCAAACATCGGGTGTAAAGGTGTAAGATCATCCGGAAACCCGAAATGGCAGATGTCCCAGATCACCTCAATGTCATTTTCCTTTGCACAGGTAATCATATCTTCCACCTGGCTCCAGTCATACTGAAAGGGTGTTTTTTCTACATGGCTCCAGCGGATGCCTTCCCGCACCGTACTGATGCCGATATCGCGGAGCCTTTTATAATCTTCATCAATAAAACGGTCGTGCCCGGTCAGGTCAATAAGGTCAACCCGCTCCCCGAAAGCATTCTGGTGGTCGGCACATTCAAATCCAGCCATGATGAATGACCGGAAATTTTTTTCAGGATTCCTGTACTTAGTATTGGGTTCCGTCATCTTCTTTTGTCATCTTTTTGAATAAAGCCAGCGACTGGGCAACTACCTGGTCCATATTGTAATATTTGTAGGTCCCTAGACGGCCGGTGAAATATACATCAGGGGTTTCTTCCGCCAGTTTTTTATACTGGTTGTACACTTCCTGGTTCTCTTTCCGCGGAATCGGGTAGTAGGGATCACCCTCTGCCTTCGGATATTCATAAACAATAGCCGTCTTGTGGTGAACCTGCCCGGTAAGGTGCTTAAATTCAGTAATCCTTGTATACAGGTTGGAGGTAGGATAATTAACGGTTCCGGTCTGCTGGTAATTTTCAGTATCCAGAGTTTCAAAATGGAAATCGATGGAACGGTAAGGCAGCTTTCCGTAGCGGTAATCAAAATACGTATCGATAGGGCCTGTATAGATCAGCTTTTTATGCGGAATAATATCAACGATATCCTTGTAATTCGTATTCAGCATGATGTGGATGTTTTCGTGAGAAAGCATCTTTTTGAACATGTCGGTATAGCCGTTTTTCGGCATGGCCTGGAAGGTATCCGTAAAATACCGGTCATCCTTATTGGTCCTGGTAGGAACCCTTGCGGTAACTGAGGCATCCAGTTCAGAAGGGTCAAGGTCCCACTGTTTTTTGGTATAGCCGCGGAAAAATTTTTCATACAGCTCTTTTCCTACTGCATTCAGAACCACGTCTTCAGAAGTGAGTACGGGCTTCCGCTGTTCGGCTTTCGATGCCAGAAAATCCACCACTTCATCAGAGGTCAGGTTTTTTCCGTATAAGGTATTGATGGTGGTCAGGTTAATGGGAATCGGTACCAGCTGCCCGTCCACACTGCCCAGTACACGATGTTCGTAAGGGCGCCATTCCGTGAAATTGGTGAGGTAGGAAAATACCTCTTCAGAATTGGTGTGGAAAATATGCGGGCCGTATTTATGGATCAGGATTCCCTCTTTGTTATAATAATCATAAGCATTTCCGGCAATATGGTCACGCTTATCTACAATTAATACTTTTTTTCCGGCATTCGCCAGTCGTTCTGCCAGGACTGATCCGGCAAAGCCGCAGCCGACAATCAGGAAATCATACATAGATACCGTTGCTTTTTTTTACGTTGTTAATCAATACATTCATTTTCTCAAAAGTGTTGTCCCAGGAATCATCGGCCAGAAATTCATCAACTTTCATCAGCCATTCCTTTTTGGATTTTTTAGCCAGCTCCTCTTCACCGTACATGATAAAGGTATCGGCATCACTGGCAATATACACCATGTTTTCTTCGCCATAAGGCTTTACGACATCTTTTATCGGTGTGGAAATCACCGGAAGTCCTGCGGCAAGGTATTCAGGGGTTTTGGTAGGGCTGATGAACTCTGTGGATTCATTCAGGGCAAATAACACAAGCGCAATATCCCAGTGGCTGATGTATTGCGGGAGCTCTTCATATTTCTTCGGACCCAGGTAATGGATGTTCTCCGCTCTCGGAAGGTCGTCCGGATTAATTTTTACCACAGGGCCGATGATCACAAAATGCCAGTCCGGTTTTCTTTCCGAAACTTCCCTTAACAATTCGATATCAAAACGTTCATCAATAACGCCGTAGAACCCAAACCTCGGGTGCGGAATTTCTTTCTGGTCTGCAGGCTCGGTTCTGTTGTACCGGGCAGCCTGAAAATGTTCCTTATCAATACTGCTTGGGAAAGGATGGATGTTGTGGTGGCGGTCTTTCTTGGCCTGATAAAGCGTGTGTCCGCCCGTAAAGACTACATTTGCCTTTTTAAAGAGCTCATTTTCCAGCGGCAGAAGCTGCGGCGGTGCAAAACGGAAAGCCGAAAGCTCATCCATAGAATCATAAACGGTTACCTGCGGTACCAGATGAGCCGTGTATTCCAGGGCCATCGGGGTATAGTACCAGCAGATGAGTTCCTTTATGTTCCGTTCTGCAATAAACCGGTCAATCAGTTTTTTCAATCTTCCGTTGCGGTCTGCATCCCGGTCATCTACAAACAGAGAAACAATTGAGATACCGTCCTGCTGCGCAATTTCATAGGCATCTGATCCATGGCGCGGCTCTTCAAAATAATAGACATGGTACTGTCTGGCGAAACGACTGAGCAAATGTTGCGGTCGCTGATACACGAAATTCCAGTGTAGGTGGCTGAAACATAAAATATTCTGCATATAATTTGGGGTATTATTGCAGTTCAGAACGGTTAAAAATCCCCGGCCTGCTTTGCACGAGAATAGTGAAAGAATGCCGTGAATCGGGTGGTGTAATCTGAACTGTCTTGTAAAACTATTATATAAAAAGCAGTTATTTTATGAACAAGATCATAAAAGATATTCATATTATTGTTTATATAAAGCTTGATTTTTTTAAATCTGTAATGATTTATCAATTCAGATGTATAAACAGACAATATCCTGCAGACATTTTATTAAATCAACAGATCAGTTTCCAAAGTAACCTGAAAAAAAATACCGCATAAGGCTTTGCGGTATCTGATGTTATGATGATGTCTTATCTGCAGGGTATTTATCCCGGAGAGGGAAGGGTAATATCAAAGCCCGAGCTTTCATCCGGAATTACTTTCTGCACCTCGGTCGTCTTTTTTAAAAAGAACAGGGGAACATCGGTATGGTTGATGATCTGCTTAAAAAAGTTCTCTGAAAATAAAGATTTCCAGTTGTTCTCATCATGGTAATTAAGGATGATGATGTCCGCATGGTCTATTTTTGAGAACTGTGAGATCTTAACCGCCTTTTCACTGGTCAGTATAAAAGAGGTGGAATATTTCACCGTATCTTTTGCCAGCGTGCTCCAGACCGAATTATAGGCTTCTTTTATTACATTCACGTCTTCTTCGCCGCAGATTCCCAAAAGGCTGATTTCTGCATTGTTTTTTCTGGCAATGTTCTGGGAGATCAATAATTTTTCCTGAAGGTTTTCAATCACCCGTACAGGAACCAGTATTTTTCCAAAATCGTAGGTATGGCATTTTTCCGGAACCAGAAGAACCGAGCTGTTGGCTCCGGTCAGGATTTCATACGATGCCGATCCTAAAAAAAGCTCTTTTATCCTCTGTCTGCCCGCAGTCCCGGTAATCACCAGGTCTACTTTTTCAGACGCGATGCATTCATTGATACTGCTGACGAGGCTGTTGCTCCCGATCATGTAATCCACATGCAGCGAACCATTCCGTTTCTGTACGGAAAGCTTGATTTCATGGAGTGCACGCTCTGCCAGATCCAGGCCTTCCCGGACTTTTTCCGTGCCTACTGCCTGCTTCCCGGTTCTGTCGATAATATAATAATTGATGAAATTATGGAACAGGATAATGCGTGCGTTATGCCTGCCTGCCATGTGGACCGCCATTGTAACTGCATTGTCAGATTTCTCAGTAAAATCCACCGTTACCAATATTGTTTTAATTTCAGTTCTCATCTTTTTAAATGTATAAAGTGATACGCTTCATTAATAACCGCCAAACAGATGCCATCATGATAATCCATTAATGATTCGATGATGATTTTGCAGTTAACAGATAGTGTAAGTTAATAAAAAATCAGCTGTTTTAAAAAGGAAAACGGGTAAATAAACATTAAGGTGGTATCTAAGTATTTAATTTTGATTTCGTTACGGCCTGGTGTATATTTAATATCCGGTTACCTCTACCACACTTTTCCCGCTCTGCTGTTTGCTTACTTTAATCTGTACGGGGATCCGTTCCGTCATTTCCTGAACGTGCGAAATAACCCCGACTTTCCGGCCCTGGTTGTGAAGCCTTTCCAGAGCGTCCATCGCAATATTGAGCGTAGCGGGATCCAGGGATCCGAAACCTTCATCGATAAACAGGGATTCCACCTTCATCCGGCTGGATGACAAAGAGGCAAGGCCCAAAGCCAGCGCAAGAGAAACTAAGAAAGATTCCCCGCCGGAAAGCGAGTACACCGTGCGGACCTCATCACCCATGTCCTGGTCCACAACCTGCAGGCCGAGGCTGGCCGGGATGCGTTCAATCCTGTACCTCCCGGTAAGGACTTTCAGGTGGACGTTGGCGTAGCCGAGCAACACATCCAGCGTATATTCCTGGGCAATCTGCCGGAATTTCTTGCCGTCTGCAGATCCGATGATTTCATTCAGTTTCCCCCAGTTTTCCGTAACTGCTGCCTGTTCATTAATGCTTTGCAGGAGGTCGCCGATCCTGCTTTTGTGCATTTCATCCTGTTGCAGGCGGAAACTGATTTCCCCTTTTTTCTGTTTCTTAAGTTCAGCTTCTGTTTCAGCTGTTGACTTTAATGCTTTAAGTTCATCAAGCGGGCGTACGGAAATCCCTTTCTGCTGATGGTCCTCTAAAAGCTGTTTCCTTTCAGCCAGCACAGAACCGGCCTTGGTTACCTCTTCCTCAATGGCCTGTATCGTTGAACGTTCGGTATCCAGCCAGTCATGCGGCAGGGCCAGTAATTCATCCAGCTCCTGTAGATTCAATGATGCATTGTTTTTTATATTGTACCCGTCCAGCCAGTCCTTAAGTTTCCCGGAAGCTGTTTCCATATCCGCTTTTAATCCGGCTAAAGTACCTTTCAGTTCCTCCTGCTGCGCATTTGCTTTGGTGAGATCCAGGATCAACTGCTGATGTTTTGTTTTGAGCGCTTCAAGCTGCTCCTGTGCATCCGATACCGCTGTTTTCAGCTTCCTTTCTGCCTCTTCTGCAGCCTGCCCTTCAAAAATCCCGTCTCTCTGCTGTTTAAGTTGAAGGTAATTTTGCTGCTGTGCAATAAAAAATTCCGTCTTTTCCTTCACTGTTGTGGCAAGTGTCTGCGCCAGGCTTTCCATTTCCCTGAGGGTTGCCTCAAGGATGCCTTTATTTTTCTCGCACTGCTCCAGTTTTTCCGTGTTTTTCTTCCACTTTTCAGCAAAGTTTTCAATACGTTCTGTAAATGCGGCAGGCGCAGCCTTCCAGCTTTCCATCCAGCCCGGTGCATTAAAATAGGAAGAAAGTGACTGCTCAGCTTCAACAAGCCCGAAAGATGCTTTGTCTTTTTCCTTGATTCTGCCGTTCTGCTGTTCCTGAAACAGGGCAATGGCTGTAATTATATCTTTCAGCTGTTCCGTAAGGCGGTCAGAGGTTTCTTTAAGCTGATCGATAATATTTTTATCTTTTTCGAGCTGTTGTTTCCGGTCTTTGTAATCCTGAATTTTTGACTGCAGGGACGCCTGTTTAGCTTTCAGACCATTCAGCCGGTTTTCGATCCAGGCTGCCTTTTCAGGATCCGCTACAGAACGGATTTCTTCCACGATATCAGACTGTTCCCAGGCCTGCTTCCTGTTTTCCAGTGCAGCCTGAAGAGTAATGATGGCTTTATCCTGATCCTGAATGGTTCTGGCGAGTGTTTCACATTCCTGTTCCAGAGCATTATGACGTCGGAAAGTGGCCATGTAAATACGCTCATGTTCGGCAGAGGAACTTTCCAGTGCCGACAGTACATTTTCCAGTTGCGGATTCTGTATAACATAGGGATGGTGCGTGCTTCCGCAGACCGGGCACGGCTCATCATCTATAAGTACAGAACGTAAAGCTTCAACATTTTCAGTGGATGCGAGCCGTGCCTGTTCGAGCATCCGGGCAGATGTTTCCTTCTGGATCTTTTCAGTAGCCATCTGAAGGATAAGCTGTTGCAGGGTTTCCAGTTTCGTCCGGTAATCTGACCGGTCTTTCAGCTGTTTCCCGCTTAAGGTTTCACATTCTACCTGCGAAGTATGCAGTAATTCCCAGTCAGCTTTTGCCTGGATGGTATTTTCAATATTCCGGGCGGTCTCCGTTTTATCTTCTTCCAAGGTTTCAATGGGGATCATCAGCAATGCGGCGGCCTGGCCGTCATGGCTTTTTTTCAGCTCCTCCCATTCCTGTTTCTTGGTACGGACAAGCGATTCAAGGTCTGCCTTTTTTGTTTCTGCTTCCGTAATTTTTCCGCTGAGCACAGCCAGTTCATCCGTGGATAACTGCTGGGTTTCCAGTAATTTCTGTGCGTCCTGTAATTTAGAAAGGATGATCTCCTTATTTTCAGCTACTGTGCTCCGGTCCGTATTTTCTGTCTTCCAGTTGGTTAAGGTTTTGATTTCTTCTGAAAGCTGACTGAGCAGAGCGTGTTTTTCATTCAGTAATGCCTGATGGTTTCTGCTTTTTTCCGAAGCCTGTTCTGCCTCAATGCCCGTTTTATCAAGCTGTTCCTTTTTTTCGGACAGTAAGGTATCCAGTTTTCTGGCCTGTTCCAACAGCGGTAAAGCATCCTGAAATGCCTGGTTTTTTACCTTAAAACTTTTATCGGAATCCAGCAGCTGTACATCCAGCAGTTCTTTCTGTGCCTGAAGAGCCGCCGCCGTTTCATTTAAACCATTCAGGGTTCCTGTTTTTTCCGAATGCTGGTGCGTGGCATTTTTCAGCGCATCTGCCCAGCTCCGGGTTTGCTGTGCCTGTTCAGCTGCCCACAGCTTCTGTTTCCTTGGAAGGGCATTTGTTTTCGCATCCGAAGCCTCATGAAATGAAGTCCGGGCTTCCTGCTGTTTAGCCTGCATTTGAGCCAGCTGTTCGTACCAGCTTATTTCTGCTTCCAGGTTCTTCAGGTCCTGCTCAAGACTTTTAAGGCTGGTTTCCAGAATTTTCTGTTCATTAAGTAAAGCTATCAGTTCCTCTTCGGTGAGGGTAACAATTCCTTCTTTTCGGAAATGAAGGTCACGGAGTTTCTGCTCTTCAGACTTGAATTTTTCATAAATCTTTTTTGAAATCTCAGAATATACTGAAGTCCCCGTGAGTTTTTCCAGTAATGAAGATTTTTCATCCTTGCTGGCTTTCATAAAAGCCGTAAAATCGCCTTGTGCCAGCAAAACGGAACGGGTAAACTGATCAAAATTCAACCCGACCAGCCGTGCAATTTCATTCAGTGTTTCCTGTTTCTTACCCGAAATTACAGTGCCTGAGGTAATATTTGTCAGGGTAATTGTGTCAGACTGCATACTGCCTTCCGCTTTATTCCGGGCACGCCTCACACTCCAGCCAGCGCGGTAATCCTGTCCGTCGATACCTCTGAAATCCACTTCGGCAGATCCTTCAGCGGTGCCGTCCCGTAAAATGCTCCGGACATCGCCCTGGCTGAGCGTGCTTCCCTGAACATCGTGTATTTCTATTCCTGCTTCCCTGGCCTGAATATAGCGCGGTGTTTTTCCGTACAGAGCAAGGCACAAAGCATCCAGTATGGTGGATTTTCCGGCTCCGGTGGCTCCGGTAATCGCAAAAATTCCGGCTGAACATAAGGGTTCGGCAGTAAAGTCTATTTCAGTACGGCCTTCCAGAGAGGCCAGGTTTTTTATCCGTATGGCAAGTATCTTCATGGTATTCTATTCTGCATTATTGTTACTGATTTCCTGTGTTACCTGTCTGAAAAGCTCCATCAAATCATCAGGAACGGTGCTGTTGTACCTGGACTGATAGGCTTTTTCAAAAATATCAGGAGGCTGCAGCTCATTGAGCTGTTCCTGTGTGATGAGTTCAGGCACTTCCTTTGCTGAAGCAGGATATATTTGATGAATTGTAGTCAGTTTTACGTGCTTTCCTGCTACAGCTGTTTCAATTTTGTGGCGAAGAGCCGGTTCAGGGCCGTCAACCAGTACCTTAACTTCCAGGTATGGTGCAACTTCCGGATTGCCCTGAGTTAGAGGCAGCTGTTCCAGCAAAGCAATTACTTCATGCAGAGGAAGCGGGGAAGGCGATATCCGCTGAAGCGGAACAAAAAGTGGGATTTCTATGGATTTAAGTTCATTTATTTCCTGATCCAGTTCGAAAACAATGACCTGATGTTTATAATTGAGCTCTGAAAATGACATCGGCAACGGGCTGCCCGAATACCGGATATGTTCTTTGCCGCCGATCCTCTGTGCTTTATGGATGTGGCCTAATGCTACATATCTGATATCCGGATGGAAAGCGGTAGCCGGAATGCATTCCACGCCGCCCATAATCAGACGTTCGGTCTTATCCAGGTCTGTTACTTCGGCATGATGGGTGTGAAGGTGTCCCATAGCAATGATGTTTTGCCCTTCCTGTTTCTTTTGGTCTGCATAATCGAATGCTTCACGATACAGGGCCGCAATACCTTCAGTATAAGGGTTTTCGCAATCGGGAATAACCGGGTAGTCGCCCATCCGTAAAAAAGGAATGGCCAGGCACCAGGTTTTGATATTTCCGGAAGCATCATATAAAGGAATGACCAGTTTTTCATAATTGATTTTTCCTTCTCCATCTTTTTCTACCGTCCCGATAATATGGATGTTGGAAGATTCCAGAAGGGGTTTCGGGGCTTCCAGACGGGATGCCGAATCATGGTTGCCGGCAGTAATCACAATCTGTAAACCCGGCCTGGCTCCGGCTGCCCGGTTTAGAAAGGTATAAAACATCTTTACTGATGCTGCCGAAGGGTTTGAAATGTCGAAAACATCCCCGCTGACCAGCAGGACATCAATCTGTTCTGCCTTTATGGTAAGCACCAGCCAATCCAGGAACTGCCGGTGTTCGGCATTGCGGTCGTATTCGTGAAACAGCTGGCCGATGTGCCAGTCTGCAGTATGGAGAATCTTCATAAATCGGTCTTTTTGCAGGGCATTTTTTTATTATTGATTGACAATGCCCCTCATTCATTCTTCAATCCCAGTGCAGGTAATCCGGCTGTTGCCGGTTGAAGCAGACTCAACTGCTTAGAAAAACTATTCCGCAGGATGAGGCTTCAGGCAGAGCGGATTAACAGACAGCAAAGTAACAAATAATTTAAAGCCGGTCAAGTCATCAGTCCTGATTCGTTAAAATTTTATTAATGAGGTACAATCGTCTATTTTAATGTCCTGTAAAAATAAAATAAAGAATGCTTTTTTATTTATGGGAAACCGTAAAGTAATACAGTTTAGTTTCAAAAATAATTTATTAAATCCAAACATTTTATTGTTACGGATATTAATGTTTGTTATGAATAACAATCTGATCTTAAATATGAGAAATCCTTTTATTAAGGTAAAAAAAAATAGCACCCGGATTGGTGCTATTGCTGTTAATTATCTTTTTATTAAGAATTATTTTGTAGCTAATGTGTTTATATAGGCAGGTGTAAGATTGAAACTTGCTAAATTAGTTGGTGAATTTTGTCTGGAAAGATATACCTGGATTATATAATTGGTATTTGTTGCAACTGTAGATTTGGCAACACTGATAGAGGTAGATTGTCCACCGCCATTGTTACTGATTGCTCCGAAGGAATCTCTTTGATTTGTACTGTAAGATAAAGTAGCAGGTAATGGTGTAGTACCTGGAGTAAGCTTTACTAATATATCACATTGGGCATATGTGGATCCTGCACCTAGAGAATTTAATATAGCGGTTACGACAGTTTTAATATTGGTACCTGTTGAAACTACAAGATTCTGTCTTAATGCTGGTGCCTCACGCCATAATCCATCATTATTCGGAAAAGAATTCAGATCGATCAGGGGAGAAATATCTAATGAGGTATATTCTATTACTGTACCGCCCGGGTTTTGAAGTTGAAGCATTTTCGAGCTAGGTGCAGTAGAAGTTCCGGTATTTAGATATAAGCCTTCACTGGCAAATGCTGTGTTTGTGTTATAGGCCACTATTCCTTTTGCCGGGTTTGGAATGGTTACGGCATCTGTACCACTTGTCAGCGCAACTCTTGGAGGCAAAAAACCTTTATTTGTTGATGTCAAATCTAACAGTGATGATGCATCAGGTGTGGTTGTTCCGATACCTACCTGTGAGAAAACCAATTGGCTTAAAGCAATTGATAAGATTGTAAAAATGTTTTTTTTCATAAAATAGTTATTATTGAATGTGTTTTGAAGATAGTACCATTATAAATAATTGACCCCTTGTAAAACAGAGGCCAATCAAAATTAAAGTAATAAATTTTTCACATCTGCTACAAATTAACAAAAAATTAAGGATATATCAAATTACATTATTATCAATTATAGATTAAGGAATATTAATTATTGCTTTCATATCATCTGTTAAACTTAAAATAAAACAAACAAAAATAATTAATATTGATTTTTTTAATACTGGCATTCAGTGCATTATTGTTAAAATAATGAGTTTTTAATAAAAATATTTTAATCAGTGTGGTGTTAAACCATTTTTGTAACTTCCGGTTGAAATTAACCTATCACAATCACATTCCGGTATGCACAGCAAGAACAGACAAATCAATACTTTGACAGACCTGAATGAGGAGCTGGAAAATTATTTTCGCAATACCATTATTCCACAGCTTTTTGTAGACAGGTCACTGATCCTCCGAAAGTTTACCCCGCCCGCCATGAAGCAGTTCAGGCTGAAAGAAGGGGATATTGGGAGAGCGCTTGCCGATGTGGCGGAAAATTTCAGGTTCCCTACGTTTATAGATAATATAAAGCATGTAATAGCAACCGGTGAGATCCTGGAAAAAGAAATCCAGACTACGGACCGCCGGTGGTACCAGATGAATATCCTGCCTTATATTACACGTGTAGACCAGCTTAATAACGGCGTAATCATTACTTTTATTGATATCACTTCCCGGATAGAAGATCTTGCGGAACAGGAAAAATTAGTGGCCGAACAGGAGCTGCTGCTTGATACCATTGCCCATGATATTAAAACACCGCTGACCAGCCTCGGACTGAACATTGAAATGATGAAAAGGCTCCCTGAAAATGGGATGGGAAGATTTCCGCAGCTTGTGGGTAATCTGGAACAAAGTTTGCTTAAAATGAAGTCAGTTGTTAACGAGCTGATTGACTCCCGATGGCAGGGCCAGAAATACCAGCCGACGGAAGAACTGATCGATTTACAGAATATTATCGAAGATGCACGGCTTACCCTGGCCCCGCAGATTACGGAAGCAGAAGCAAAAATCACGTATGATATTCAGGTTTCCGAAATATTATTTGTCAGACGCAAGCTGCGGAGCATCGTTTACAACCTGTTGAACAATGCCGTCAAATACCGTTCGGATGACCGGAAGCCTGATATAAAAATCGCATCCACAGCGGAAAACGGTTTTATGGTGATTAGTGTTGAGGATAACGGAATAGGAATCCCATCCGACTTAAAATATAAAATTTTTGAAAAATACAACCGTGTTGCTGACCGGGAAGAGGGAAACGGAGTAGGATTGTATCTGGTGAAGGAAATTATAGAAACAAGCGGAGGCCGGATTGAAGTGGAAAGTGAAGAAGGTAAAGGATCAGTATTTAAAGTATACCTGAAGCTGAAAAATCAGGATGTCTGAATTTTGGAATAAAAAAGCCATTTCAGACCTTTACATGAATAAAGATATCTGAATCCGGACCGGTAAAACTTTCCTGTGTGAGAACTTTTAACGGAATGTTAAAGTAATAAGCAGATAATGCTACAGATGCTCAATGAATGAATAAAAATATATGTGTCCTTGAGGACAGTGAAGAAATTATGGAGCTGATCCATATGATTTTAGAACAGAACTACAATGTATACGGTTTCACCACCGTGTCCAGATTCATGTCCGGTTATGCAGAAATAAACCCTGATCTTTGCCTGCTTGATGTCATGCTGCCGGACGGCAACGGGTTGGAGGTGTGCAACAGCCTTAAAAATAACGGGTTATCTAAAAATCTACCCGTGATTATTATGACGGCCAATGCCGGGATACAAAACATGAAAGAGAGTTGCCTGGCGGATGATTTTATTGCAAAACCTTTTGATATTGATGATCTCATCAGTAGAATCGGGGCCCATATCCAGAATTAACAATTAAATAAACCATATCATAATCTATTTACATGCACAGCCCAACCCGACTGGAAAAAACGGATCTTTTAACCATTCTCTGTCTCCGTGCTGAGCATCCTGTTGCAGTATATACCGGGGAAGAGATCTTGATAGAGCTTGCCAATCCTGCCATGATGGGGGCATGGGGCAGAACCGGATCGGTTGTAGGACTTACGCTTTCTGAAGCCCTGCCTGAAATCTCCAACCAGCCCTTTGTCGCGATGTTAAAGGAAGTATGGAATACCGGTGTGGATAATGTGGGAAAGGCAATTCCGGCTGAACTGTTTGTAGACGGAAGGCTGCAGCAGTATTATTTTGATTATTCTTATCTCGCGGTAAAAGATGAAAACGGAAAGGTATACGCTATTTACCATACCGCGAAGGATGTGACCCAGGAAGTGCTTGACCAGAAAGAACTGGAAGAAGCGAGGGAACGCCAGGAACTTCTTGAAAGAGAACAGCGGCTGAACGAAGAACTTGCCGCCGCCAATGAAGAGCTGCAGGTTACCAAAACAAGCCTCAGTATTCTAAATCAGGAGCTTGAAGCCCGGGTCATCCAGCGTACGGAAGAACTTTCCCGTTCAGAAAGCCGCCTGCGATTCCTTTTATCTGATGCACCGATTGCCATAGCTGTTTTTCATGGCAGGGAACTGATTATTGAGTCCGCCAACAAAAAAGTACTTGAAGTATGGGGCAAGTCTGATCATGTAATAGGGCTGCCACTGCATGTGGCCGTTCCGGAGCTGGTGGGCCAGGATTTCCTGCAGATCCTTGATGACGTGTATACCGGCGGAGAGGCTTTCTACGGGTACGAAGTAAAGGCTATGCTGGAACAGAAAGGAAAGATGGAAGAAGTCTACTGTAATTTTGTCTACCAGCCCCTGAAGGATGAATCCGGAGCAGTCAACAGTATTATGCTTACCGCAAGCGTGGTTTCTGAACAGGTGATATCAAGAAATAAAATACAGTCGTTAAATGAAGAGCTGCTGGCTATCAATGAAGAACTGAGCAGATCGCAGGAACTTCTGCTGATGTCCAACCTTGATCTGACCACCAGTGAAAACCGTTTAAATAAAATACTCAGCGACCTTCCTGCACCGGTAGTGGTACTTACCGGTCCGGATCAGATAATTTCCACCACAAACCAGGCATTGCTTACTTTCTGGCAGCGTACGACAGATGAGGTATTGGGAAGGCCGATGCTGGAAGTATTCCCCGAACTTAAAAACCAGGTGTTCCCCGGCCTTTGGAAACAGGTGCTGGAAACAGGTGCATCTCTTCAGAAACGTGAGCAGAAAGTCATATTCAAAAATAAGCTTACCGGCGAAGACAGGATTGTATATGTGGATTATTTTTATCAGCCGCTTACGGATCTTGCCGGGCAGATCACCGCTGTGCTGGCAACTGTTCTGGATGTTACGGAAAAAGTAAGGTCAAGGAATATTATTGAAGAAGCGGAGGCAAAACTCAGGCTGGCCATTGATTCTTCTGAACTGGGCACCTGGTTTATTGACGCCGAATCCAGAACACTTAATGCATCTGCGCGTTTAAAGGAAATATTCGGTTTTTATTCTGATGAAGACATGTCTTTGCAGGCAGCATTCGGTCAGATTCTGCCGGAATACAGGGATGAGGTTATTTCCGGACTTGATGCCGCCATTACAACGGGCAGCAGTTTTGATATGGAATATTCGCTGAAGGGATTCAGGGACGGCAACATCCGCTGGGTGCGTTCAACCGGAAAACTTTACAGTGAAGATGTCTTCAGCAAAGCCAATTTTTCTGGAACCGTACAGGATATTACCCAAAGGAAACTGGAAGAGCAGCGCAAGGATGATTTCTTAAGCATTGCCAGCCACGAGCTGAAAACTCCGGTTACTGCTTTGAAAGCATCCCTCCAGTTGCTGAACCGCTACCGCGATAATATGTCGCATCCGATGGTTCCGCGCCTGGTAGACCAGTCTAATGCCAGCGTACTGAAAATTACAGGATTAATTGACGACCTGCTCAATACCACCCGCACCAATGAAGGGCAGCTCCATCTGAATTACCGCCGGTTCAATGTGTACGAAATGCTGGATGCCTGCTGTTCCCACATCCGGATCCGCGATAAGCATGAACTGATTTTACAGGGTGTTAAGGACCTGATCATTGAAGCGGATGAGGCACGGATTGACCAGGTCGTAATAAATTTTGTAAATAATGCCGTTAAATATGCACCCGATCAGCGTGAGATTTATCTGATTGTTGAAGATCTGGGAGACCGCGCAAAAATTTCCGTAAAAGATTCAGGGCCGGGTATTCCGTCAGATAAGATTCCGCACCTTTTCGACCGCTATTACCGGGCAGATTATTCCGGCGTGCAGTATTCAGGGCTTGGGCTCGGGCTTTACATCAGTGCCGAAATCATCAGAAAGCACCGTGGCGAAATAGGCGTAGACAGCGAGCTGGGCAAGGGCAGTACTTTCTGGTTTACTTTGCCTTTGCGTAAAAATTTGGCGTAACAGGATTTTAAAGTTCGATACAGAAAGTTATTGATCAGATAACTTTTATATTTTATCAATACAGATTTGATAATTCTAAATTATGGTGGCTGAAATTTTGAATCCTTCCGGGTATGCAACCGCAATATACTTACATATTCTTCTTACCGTTTATTTATTTAAACAACATTTTATTGTTATTTTATCTATTATTTATTGTTTTTAGAGGCCGTAGTTATATATTTGTATCGGCGCAAATACAAACAGCCTTTGTGGAAAATTAAAATTTTACAGTATTTAATACCTGTTGTTATTTAACAATGAGAAGATGTCCTGAATAATAATCAAAGAAAAAATGTTGAAATGGGGCATCCCGTAATTGTGAATTAAATAATGTTTATATTATTGTAACTGATTGCAATCAGAAGTTAATAATTAATATTCAAAAATTAAATTACAATGAAAAAATGTTTTTTAGCCGCTATGATCGGCTTTACAGGATTGCTCAGTGCAAATGTGCCGGAAATTAAAACTGCCGTTTCTGAAGTTGAAAATTCACAAGACAGTCATATTTTCAAGAGGATTAAAATTGATGAAACCATCACGGATACCCATGGTACCCAGTGGCATATTTATGGCTGGGTGGATGTTTCAGTAAGCTGGTCGGGTCCCAAAATCAATCATTACGATGTCCATATGACAGGTGGCGGACACCACCACCATTTCCAGGGTAAAGTAGTAAGAGAGGAAGTAAAAGACGGGACTATCAGAAATACAGTCGACGGTTCTTTAACTGATGAAGATTCCGGCACAGAGGTAGCCATTGACAGCAATATTAAAACGCTATTGTATCAGTTGAATGAAAATGTAATCAGGAACAATCCGGAATAAAGTAAATAATCATTAGCGGGAATTACAGTTCCCGCTAATTTAAATACCATACCCATGAAAAATATCTTTTTATGTTCAGGAATATTAATATGCCTGTCATTTAGCGAGTTTCAGAAAAATGAATTTTTAGGAAACTGGAATATCATTGATTCTTATAATATTGAAGAAACCGGTGTAAAGGAGATCGCTTTACACAGTATGATTAAGAAAAAAATAACAGAACAAAGGAGCCAGATCATTTTTACTGCCGACAGTATTATGATTAAGCAAAATGATATTATTTCTGACAGGAGTAAGGTCAGGGACCTGAGAAGAATCAACAGAGACAGCCTTGTTTTTAAGTTTGATGACCATATTGCATCATTCAGGTTAAAAAATAACAGGACCGGTATTTTAACAGTCGATAAAAAAGCTGTTTTTCATATTGAAAAATAGATAAAGCACCGGGCAGAGGTGCTTTTTTTGTTATAAAACAATTGATTACTTTTATAAACCTGATAATTTGAAAACACGCTTTCGTTTGCAGCCATTATTTTATTTTATCCATCATGTCTGTACGCGATAAAATAATCTTAACAATCAAAACCCATATATCCTTTAATATCTCTGCACATTATCACTCAAAAATAAGATTTAAATTGGATAATTCTGCAAATAGGGAGCTTACAGGGCCATTAACTCAATAAATTTTTGTTTTTTTGCACAACTTTAATTTTAGATAAAAATATGTCGGAGTTTGATGAGATCAGGTCTTTTTATGATCATGAAGTGAATGGTGCCTTGGAGAGTATTGCCAGGCATCCCATGATGCACGCATTAATGCAATTTACTTTCCCGGATTCTGAAGAAGATTTTTGGCTGGACAGGTTTAAAAACGCCCAATCCATCAGCGATTTTCAGCATCAGTGTATTTCGCAGACGGTACGGCAGATTCTTATCCAGAGCTCGGAAGGCTTAACGACCTCGGGGTTTGATCACCTGGATAAAAACACCTCCTATCTGTTCATTTCCAACCACAGGGACATTGTTCTGGATACTTCTTTACTCAATCTGGTGCTGCTGGATAAAGGACTGATTATGACGTCTTCAGCCATCGGGGATAACCTGGTCCGCAAAAGGTTCCTGCATGTTCTGGCAAAATTAAACCGTAATTTTTTAGTACAAAGAGGTTTGCCGATCCGTGAGCAGCTGAACAGCTCAAAACTGATGTCCGAATATATTTACAGCTTACTTCAATCTGAAAACCGTTCTGTCTGGATTGCCCAGAGGGAAGGCCGTACAAAAGACGGAAACGATGCTACCCAGCAGGGTGTCCTGAAGATGCTGGCCATGGCAGCGGGAAACCGGCCGCTGGCTGAGTTTTTTAAATCGCTCAGGGTGGTTCCGTTATCCATATCGTATGAATATGACCCTACTGATGCCCTTAAAATGCCGCAGGTAATGGCAAAATCTAAAAACGAAGTGTACATCAAAGATGAGGATGAAGATTTCAAAACGATGCTGAGCGGGGTATTAGGACAAAAGAAACGCATTCACCTGCACGCCGGAAACATCCTGGAAACCGAGTTTGATGAAATTGCCTCAGTAACCGAAAACAAAAACAAGCAGCTTCAGGCGATTGCAAAAATGATAGACCGCTCTATTATTGAAAATTACAAGCTTTGGCCAACCAATTATATTGCCTTTGATCTGCTGAACGGCTCCAACATGTATTCCCAGCATTATAAAGAAGAGGAAAAACAGCTTTTTGAACGCCGGCTGGAAATGCGGATTGACAGCTCAGATGCCGATCTGAAGAAGAGTTTCCTGGAAATGTATGCCAATCCTGTGGCTAACAAATGCGGATAAATAGGAGAGGAGCGGAAGATCTGCTGAATCAATATAGGTTATTCTGAAAAAGAACCATTGGAAATTCTTTTTAAATTGAAAGCGCGGCAAGTTCTTGAATCCCTGCACAATTTTGAATGTGCGGCTGTTTGCTTTGGTATCAGCGGATAAAAAACTGTCTCTTCGTCAGTCTCGTCAGTTCTCCGTACCCATAGATTTCCATGATCTGCCAGTTGCTGAACTCATCAAAATCTTTGTATTCGATTTTATTGTTTGAGGCTCCCTGCCTCACCATAATCAGCTGACGCGCTTCATTATAGGTGTAGTTTTCAATACTCGGATTCGGGGAAAGCCAGTCGTGTGTTTCTGTTTTGCGGAGCAGCCCTTCATGGTAATGATAGATTACTTTATTGTTCAGTTCGCCGTTCTGGATGTGCTGGTACAGGGTGACCTGATGATCTTTATTGTATCCGTACAGGTTTTTTGCCTCCCGATGGAAAGCTGTAACCTTTTCTTCAGTCAGGTTTCCGTGCGCATCATACTGAAAGGCTCTTTTTTCTATCACTCTGCCGGTAATGACGGACTGTTCAGTCAGCCTATCCTGTCTGTATATATTTTTGTAATAAATAATGTTCTCTTTTCCGTCTTCTGTAGCAGTAAGCTGAATAATACAGCCTTTGTCATCCAGCTTTTTTGAGAATACCTGGACTGAATTTTTCAAATGAAACGTAGTCTTGCTCTCTATGTTATTGCCGTTGTGATCAAAACGGTCAGCAGCTGTAAAATTGAGGATGCCTTTTACGTAATATTCCGTATGACCGGAAACCAGGATGCCGTTTTTCAGGTTAAATACCCGTAAGGTTTCCAGTTGCCGGATACCGTTTTCAAATACAAAAATGCTGTCAATGATCTTCACAGTTTGCGGAGGCAGGTGTATCTCTTTCGGAAGCATATCGTTTTTCATAGGGTAAATTTTAAGGTGCTGTGCGCAGGAAGCAGTAAAAATAAAAACACATATGATGCTTAGGAAAACCTGCACATAGAACCTTCTTATGGAATTAATCATCTGTCAATTTATTGATTCAAAAATAGGATATTTGAAATTAATCCGAAGAAAATATCCCAACAGAATAGGAGCGTGGTTAAAACCCTTTAATGAGGATCTTTATGGATGTTTTAAAACAGTTATTTAGCTTTCCTGAATTTATTGAACCAGAAAATAAATCCCGTAACCGGCAGCGAAAATCCGATGAAGCAGATGATAAAATAAAAAATGATGCTCTTAAGGCCCAGGATTTCTCCGGTATGCAGCGGTCTGGCCAATGAAGTGAACTGTTTATTGAGTGGTTTTTCCCAGAACAGTTCTTTGGATTTAAATTCGCCTTTTTTATCAAAAGTAATCTGATCCGGAAGCATGGCTCCGAGCCAGTTGTCGGTATTCACTTTGGTAACAACGAAGCGCGGATTTTCTTTATTGGGCAGCTCAATTGTGGTAACGGCTTCATAAGGCAGGATTTTGTCAGCCGAAATCAGGATTTCCTGAAGGGATACTTCTTTTTCCTGAACGGCTGATTTTTCTTTCTGGCGGCTCAGCATATCATTAAAAATACGGTCAAAAGCATTATCTTCTTTTGAACTGACCGCTGAAACATTTGAAATCGGTTCTCCACCCAAAGAGACGATCAATGCATTTTTCACCCACGGATAGGTTACGTATAAACCGGTAACGGCCATAAAAAACAGCATCAGGAAAGCATAAAACCCCATCGTATTGTGCAGGTCATAATTAACACGCTGAAATTTTCCGCTGAATTTTACCGTCAGGGATTGCTTAAGGTATTTGATTTTTTTAGGAATCCATAAGATAAACCCTGAAAAAAGCAGGAGGCAGAACATCAGCACCGCTGCGCCGTTGATCTGTCTTCCCACATTCCCCATCATCAGGTTCCTGTGGATATCAAGGACGATTTCAAAAAAACGGTTCATGCTCACATCTGCCATTCCTAAATCCTCACCGGAATACGGATTAAAATATCCGGCAGCATCAGCATTGTTTTGGGTATAGGAAACCACATAGCTCCGGTCTTTATCTACCGGAATCATGATGCTTTTCAGTTCCTTTTTTTCTTTGAGAAGGATTTCCCGGATTTCAGAGGGTGTTTTTCTGGGTGCAGGCTTTTCCGTTACGAATACTTTATCACGGTTCAGTGCATCCGAAAACTGGTTTTTGAACGCATACACGCAACCCGATAAGCAAACCACAATAATCACCAGAGCAGAAAGCAGCCCTAACCAGAGATGGAGCAGGCCCATGGCGTATTTAAAAAGAGATTCGTTTTTTCTTCTTTTCCGGATCAGTGTTTTCTTTAAACGGGAGTTCTTCATGACGGTAAACGGAAAAGCATTAAAACAAAATAAATCCTGCTTTAATGCTTAAATAGTAAAAATTAAATATGAACTTTATTTTCTGCCTTTAAATTGCTGGTCTTTTACAATAGCCAGGAATTTGGTGTACTGTTCAGGCGTAAAAACTTTTTTCAGAGCTTCTTTTCTCTGGTTGTCAAATTTCTCCCAGTATTCTTTGGCCAGGTCATTATTTCCGTGATAGACATCGTGCGCATCATTGAACGATTTTTCAAAAGCATCATTGGCGGCATTCAGCATGGCGAACTGATCATCTGAAAGCTGTAATTCAGTTTTGATTTTATTTAAAAGCTGATTGTCATATCTTGGTCTTTTTCTGGAATTTTCATCAACAAACTTATTGAACTTTTCCATCTGTCCGGCATCAAGCACTTTAGCCATTTCTTCCGCCTGTCTTGCCTTCAGCTCCTCACTTTTGATTCCCAAAGCCACACGGTCCATCTGCCCGCCCTGTGCTTTTGCGGCTTCAAAGTTCTGTTCAGACTGCTTCTGGTATTTTGCCGTAATCTCATCATAGCTTTTTTCCTGTTCGGGCGTCAGGGTGACTTCAGTTTTGAATTTTGAATAGTCAGTACCTCTTTTTTTGTTTTCGCCGGAGCAGGAAACAACTAATGCTCCCAGGACGAATGCCATTAATACCGTTTTAATATTTTTCATAATTGATAATTGATTTAAAATTTATAGTTGATTTGTGCAGAGAAGTTTCTCGGTTGGATCTGGTCAATAAAACCTCCCCTGAAATAGGAGCTGTACCCTACGGCATCAAAGAGATTGTTGAAGAACACCCTTACCCCGAGACCATTTTTAAAGGCGTATCCTACCTGTGCCTCCACGGTAGTATATTCAGGCATAAAGAAAGGTTTTGTACCCGGAGTTACGCTGTTGGCATGTCCGGTGACAATTGTTTTCTGTGTATACTCATCAACAGGACGTTTTCCTACGTAATAAATTCCGGCTCCTATATCCAGACCGTCTAAAGAACCTGTATTAAATTTATAATTCAGCCATCCGTTCGCGGTGTGTTTCGGAGCATTCATTGGGGCAGACCCGTTAACAAATGCCGGGCTGTCCTGATATTGGGCATCCAGATAGGCCCAGCCGGTCATAATCTGTAGATTGGGCAGGATTCTTCCGATCAGCTCAACCTCAACTCCTTTTCTTTTGAGTTCACCGGCCAGTCCGAAGAAGCCGGTTGCGTTACCCTGATCATTGAGGACCGAATAAGAAAGGTTATCGGTTTTGATATCAAACAGGGTTACATTAAAACGTAATTTCTCATTTAACCAGTCAGATTTGATCCCTGCTTCCCACTGGGTGGTTTTTGAAGCACCTACCGTTCCGCCGTTGAATAAAGGATTATTTGCCGAACGCAGAGAAGTGGTCGTGGTGAACGATCCGAAAATATTCATGTTTTCAACAGGAGAAACCATTAAACCTAACGTCGGGTTCCATGCTTCAACTTCAGTATCCGCAGTCACCCCGTTGATTCTGCTGTATCTGATCCCCAGATGGGCTTTTAAATATTTATTGAACGTTACAACATCCTGAGCCATCAATCCGAAAGTCGGAGTGATTGTATTGACAATCGGATTTGTTGCCGCCAGGCTGAATTCGTCCGGATTAATATTTGAAGGTAAGAAATTGTTAATATCATTAAGTACATTAATCCGGTCAATATTCTTAGCCTGATAAGAGGTGGTGGTAACGTTGGATTCTTTCCAGTCAAAGCCTACCTGAAAAGTATGCTTCATAAAACCGGTATTCACATCTGCACCAATAAAATCAAACTGGAAAACCTTGTTTAAATCTTCACGGTCTGATCTGCCCAGTGTCCTGTTTCTGATTTCCCATCCTGCATTGTTTGGCTTAGCCAAAGCCGCCCCTGTATTTTCAGACTGATAGGAAGAGCTGATAAAAGCCGCTCTCAATTTCAGCTTATCCGTAAGTTTCCGGATTGCTGTTGTTGAAAAGTTAAATGATTCTGTTTTAGCATTATCGGTTGCAAAGCCGAGAAATTTTCTGTCCGGCATTTCATAGAGTGCTTCTGTATCTCCATTTGCCAAATTTACCGTCCCTCTGTCTGGTGTGGTGTTGTTTTTCAGATAGTCCATTTCCACCACGATTTCCGTTTTGTCATCCGGGCGAATTGCCACTGACGGATTTACGTAGATCCGGTCTGTATTAACAAATCTTCTGAAACTGTTGCTGTCCTGGTATGCTGCATTCAGGCGGACAGCAATACTTCCTTTATTATCTAAAACCCTCTGGAAATCCACGGTTGGCCTGTAAAAATCCCAGCTTCCGTATCGGAAACCGATATTGGTCTGATTGATGAACTTTGGAACTTTTGTCACAACATTAATCACTCCTCCTGCGGAACCTAATCCGTCTCCAATCCCTTGGGTAACAGCGGCGGAACCTTTAATCACCTGAATACTTTCAACACCCTGCATATCTGTAAGCATTGATCCGGTACGGAAATCAGAGTCCATCATCACCCCGTTTTTAAGGACGGGAACACCGCGGTAACCACGGATTGACATACTTTCTCTTGTTCCGCCGTAGCTTCCGAACTGGGTTACTCCGGGAATATTTTTGGCAACATCCGTTACGGTAAGTCCTCCAAGCTGCTCGATTACTTTATGGGAAACCACAGAGATGCTTTGAATCTGGTCTCTGGGCTTAAGCGGCAACCTCGTAATAACTTCAAGACCCTCCGGCTGCTTATTTTTCTCCCCGAAAAGTTCTACTTCTTCAATTTTCTGTTCCTTTTTTATCGAATCATTTTTTTGCTGTGCATGCGCAACACCTACACCTAAAACAACCGAACACATTACTACAGTTCTCTTCATTACATAGATTTGCAGCAAAAATATTATTTTTATTTATTCTAAATAAACTACATCGCATGATATTTATCAGATTATATGGTGATATAATCTGTAAGTCTAAAATCAGTTCGGATGAAGTGGTTTGAATGATTAAAAACAGGCAAGTAATGCCTTAATATTATCCACAAACTTTAAGATGAGCAGTTTGTACAGCTAGTCCGGAAATGCTTTTTAAATTTAAGTGATTGCTATTTAAGTTTCTTATTATTAATGTTTTATTAGTCAGGTTGTTATTAATGGATACTGATAAAATGCGGGCAGAAGTTATTTTTCCTGAAGGTTTTTCAGGATTTTTTCTCTGTCAGCGTCTGAGAAGAGATCTAAGATTTCATATTGGTTAAATGCCTGACCGACATTTTTATATTCCTTCATAAAGGTTGTCTTGTTTGCAAAATCTTTGTCCTTGATATAATCACTTTCAGTAATAACTGTTATATAGGTATTTTTATTTCCGGCACCGGGTTTTGAAACTGAAGGCGGAGGATTGTTATTGGGTTCTGACTTTTTATAGCCGTCATTGATTAGGAACTGTCCGATTTTTTTATTTAAATTCTTAAGATCAACTTTTTCTTCGAAACTGGTATCACCGTTACAGTCGATTTTCACAATTCCGTTTCCTTCAAATTCAAAAATTACAATCGAATGAATGCCTTTTGTATTTTGGGCCATCAAACCGGAAAGTGAAAGAAAAATGAAAGCAAAGGTTAAAAGCGTTTTTAGTGTATTCATCGTTGTGTATTAAATGTGTTTTATGTAATTGCTGCTGATATAAGCATGGCAAATATCAGGAATATGAAGTGATGCGGTCTTAAATCCCGGCAATCAGTTCTTTGAGTTTCTGCATATTGGGATCTTTTTCAATCGGGTTGATGTCATTGAAGGAATGCTGGGAAAGCGTTTCGTTCAGGATTTTTACTTTCTGGAGCATCGGGACCACATACTTTAAAAAATGGTTGAAGTGTTCCGAGACATCGGAGTATTTGGTGGCCAGCTTATAGCCCGGCTTCCCGGAATGGCTCACGATAAACAGGCCTTCGTACCGCAGATCCCGGATCAATATCCGGATCCGCTCATTCCTGATGTTGGGAAAGAAATTATTCAGGTAAATCAACAGTTCCGCGGTTGAAACCAGCCGGTCCGGGTTCAGTTCAGACTGGAACCTCAGGTATTCCAGGAGCCTTGCCTTTTCCTTGGTTTTCTGCACTTTGGTAGAATCAAAGAACTTCTCAATCAGCTGGTAGTTCATTTTCATGATCTGCTTATCCAGTTCAGGTTTGTCCTCAATTTCTTTGGTGATGTAACTCTGAAAAGGGAAGTAGGCAATGGAAGTCCTGGCGTGCAGGAGGTTGAACAGCTCAATATACTGCTGGTCGAAATGGCTGGTACAGAACACTCTTCCCAGGCATCCTGATATAAAATCAGCAATCCTGATCAGCTTTTCATCCGGATTGTCAGACATTTCAAAATTCCGGTCCGGGTGGAACAGATCGCGGCTGATGCTTTTCTTCCGTACATAGTCCTGCAGTTCCTGCTTAAATTCTCCATCCACCTCACCGGCATGGATGGCATAGCTTTCGTAAATATGATTGTACTTTTCCACAAACAGGGACTGAAAGTATTTATAAAAAGTCTTTTTGATCTTCAGTCCGTCTCCGGAAAGTTTGGATTTATCCACCACCATCACATCCACCACGAAATCCAGCTTTTCAATAAGCTCAAGCAGGATTTCCTTTCTTTTCTTGAAGTTTTTATTTTTGATGTTCCGCGACTGTATATCGTCGCCCAGCTTATATTTAATGCCGATCTCATTAAGGATCTTCCTGGCTTTTTCCGTATCAGGATCTTTTATAATAACAGAGGTATATATAAAATGTGAAAATGCCCCTTTTTTGGAAAGGTCAGGATGTGCATTACCGAATTCGTCTATAAAAATTCTGGCTGGAATCATAAGCAGCTGTAAATTGATGGGTGTTTACAGGTAAAGTTACGGAATAATGTTCATAATCGGGAATCTGAAGATAAGCGTGAGGTAAAATATATTTTTTAAATGATTGTTCCCCGGCAGCTTTATCTAAAAAATAAACAGATTGCCGGTTATTATGATTCTAATCTTATGCTGATGGATATTTACAAACAGGTAATCGAGGAACAGATGTATGAGATTGAGTTTTTAACAAAGGCTTCGAGGAAATTAAATTAATTCATAATTGTTATATTGAGCAAGCATATTATATCTTTGCTTAATTTCATCGCCGCGGATATACCTTATTCCTGAAAGCGCTGAAACGAAACAATATAACCTGTAAAATATCCAGATTAAACCATGATGCCTCTTACAAAAATAGAAACCGACAATACAGATTTACCCATAGAAGTGAACGGCTGGCCCGGCGTAGCCTCTCACTGGCAGATTGTTAGAACCGATGCTGCCCCTGTCCTGAAACTACTTTTCAGCATGGACAGCCTGATTTATAACGGACTGCTGAATGTCAAAATAACCAACCCGGATGATAAAGTACTCACTGCTTTCTACAGCAATGAACTGGATGATAAGTCAGCTGTTGATACGGCTAATTATACCATCAATGATGGGGTTAATATAACAGGCATTACCCTTCATGAGAATAAAAAATCAGTGGATATTACGGTAGATGCCATTCCTGCTGTTCCGATTGTATTGGAAGTAAATCATATTGCCCGTGCCGATTGTAAAGAAACCTATTCCGGATCTGCAACGGTATCAGCAGACCCTAAAATCGAAGGTACTTCTTCATTGATGACGAAAGCATTGGCAGATAAAAAATGGTATGAAAACATTTTCTGCTTTAACGGAAAGAAAGATATACAGGTAACCGTCAATACAAGCTTGGTTCCCGGTACAGGTTTCACATGGAGCAAAGAACAGACTGATCAGGTAATAAATACATGGCTGAACGGGATTTATAAGTTCATAGAGGAACGTTCAAAAGGGGATATCGGAATAGTACCCTCTGTGCTTAACCAGGAAGTGGGCTTCTCTGTTGATCCGGCTGCCCTCCGGAAAGATACTGTCTTCATGCTTACGGTCAGTCTGTCGGTTAACTGCGATAAAGAAAGCCTGAAAGATACCGAAACGTCAGAAGCCAGCACGTCACAAACAGCCATTATGCCTGTGTCCTGCATTTCAGATGAGGATGGCAGTTATTCGACATTTGTAAATGAATTTGAGAAGGCTTTTTTACCGGATAATTTAAAAATTGCCTTAAACACAAGCCCGCATGAATCCCAAAAAGCCGGATATCCGGAAGTATGTGTGTTACGGCCCAATAAAGAAGGAGCCTCAGTTCCCGGGATCGGTTACTCGATCAATACCACGCAGGTACCGATACCGTTTACTCCGAAATTACTATCCAGCCGTCTGATCAGCAAAACCGGTGTACCGGTATATCCTTTTGATGCCGTTAAAGGAATAGACAGCAGCAACCCTTCTTTTATCAGCTTTAGCGGTATTGATGTAAATGTATGGTACCGGCAATTTTTTGATCATTTTGACAACCTGCTCGGCCCGGATTACTCCTCCGCCATTAAGGTATTGGATGATAAAAATACAGATAATACCAGTTTCCTGAAAAAACTGGACAGCCAGAAAGAACGTCTTGCCGATGTATTTAAAACACTGATGGTCCCGGTTTTTAAAGACCAGACGGAAGTAGATTTACAGAACGTACAGGAAGATTTCAGGCAGGCATTATCTGTAAAACTTTCAAATGCTTATGATGTTAAATCAGCACTGCAGTTTCGTGCGCAGGTTTCCGGAAACAATACGCAGGTTCCCGCTTATCTCTACGGAAACATACTCCGGAATGCCATACCGGATGCAGGACCTGAAATATCCAATATTGGATTTACTGCAGGCGGACTGTTATTAAAAACGGATGAGAACGCTGCTTTTAATATTTTTATGTCGTCTTCGGACCTGATAAAAGATAAAAATGGCAGGGTAGTGCCGGTAATGCCAGCAGAACTTTCTTACGCAGCGTCTTCCGTTGCAATGCCCGATACAGAAGACCTGAATGATTTTTCAAGGTTTGAATTTATCAGTAAAGACAATCCCATATTATCTGTGAAGAAACTGTCTGACCAGGCAGTTATGGTCCCGTTGCCTATCCACGAAGTTCCTGCTGCTTCATTGCTTTTAGGGCAATCTGGACAGCTTATCAAATCTGAAAAAGGCAGATTCCCTCCGGATCTGATGGCCTGGAACTACGGGTTTACGTACAGCCAAGCGCCTCATTATCCTCAGGATACCCTTTCTTTTACTGTTGATTTTAATCTTAATGCAGGTGAAAAAAACATGCTCAGTGGAGAAACAGCTGATGCTTTCACCAGTATTGCCCGGTTTATTACTGTAATGCCAGATATGACCGGGGCATTGGAAGCGCTTTCCCGTATTGATGCTCAAAGTGGCAATGAGGCCATTGCGGCTGCAAAAACTGCTTTAACAGCCTATACGGATATGACAGAAAATATCACCAACAGCTTTGCAGGCCGGGAACCTGATGCCTGTTTTGCGTCCGTTAATATGCACACTGGCACAGATTCTTCCCACCGCTTTACCGTGAAAGAAAGCAGTGCGGCTGTAGAAGGTACCGAAGATGTACTGATCATTACCATCAGTATTTCAGAAGAATCAAGAGAAGTAATCGGGATTCCGGAAATGCTGATTGACGGGTACCAGACAGAACCTTACACCTTTAAAGATGGTAAAGACGGAGATTTCTGCTGTTATTTTACAAAAGACGGGGAGCCGCTGTCAGCCAATACCGGACAAACGATGGCTAAAAGAACCGTGGTATTAAACGAATTGAATATTCTGGCTCAGCAGGAGGTATCAGTGTCCATATTTTTGGAAAGGAATGCAGAGCTTATCCCCGGCCGGCTTGTAAATCCGGCTTTAATCTATATAACCGACAACGTTACAGTCCCGGATTATTATCCCGTTTTCTCAAATAATGATGCCGTTGATATTGCTTCTTTAGCTTCAGGTAAAACAATTAAAGGCACCATGCTGATGCATCTTAATAGTTTATTTGCCCTGCTCTTACAAAACAATAAACAGCCTGTATTGAAATATGCATTAGAAGTAACCTACGATTGTCCCGGTAATTCTGATGATTTAAGGATCCGGTTGCCGGTAATACTGGTACCACCGGAAGAAATGTGTTTTGGCAATAATCCTGACAAAGCATCAGACAGCATACTTTCAGACTGGATTTCTCGTATCAAAAATTGGCTTAATGAAAAGGCTCCGGATACAACAGATGCCCTGCTGAACTTCAGCCTGACGTTTTTTTCAAATATGGCTGATGAAAAAAGGGCGCTGATTCAGTTCACAGATGTATACCTGAAAATGGAAGATGTAGAGGAATAAGGTAGATTTACAAATACACAATACACCGTCCTGATTGATTTATAAAAAATGCAGGAACGGTGTATTATATAAGACTGGGAAATGTTTTAAAGAATCATGCTGACAAATTAAATTCATCCTTCATCAGCAAGGTCTTATTTACAGTGGCTTAATTTTACCCGACAGGAAACAAAGGGTATTCTTAACGCTTTAATAGATCTTTAAAGTTTGCTGATTATTTAATTAACGGTAAGACTGCTCAAATTGTGAATTTCCTTTAAGTTTAAATGGCCTAAGAAAGTTTTTAAGGCCGGGCTTCATTGCCGCACTGATAAATCCAACATTTTTCCACAGACTGTTAACTGTCTGTGGACTCATATTTTTATTATTTCACAGGAAATTCCGGTCTTCTCATTTTGTATTTTGTCCCGGACATCGAGGTAAGGAAAGAAACCAGAGCCTTAACCTCGTCTTTATTTAGATGCAGGGGTTTCAGCAAAGAATCTGCGGAAGGATGAAGCGGGTCTGCTAATTTTTTTTCTGCATTTGGGTCAAGCTGGTGCATTCCGCTGTTGTAGATGTTCACCACGCCTTCAAGTTTATCAAACAGGCCGTTGTGCATCCAGGGCTGGGTAAGCATCAGGTCTCTCAACTGGGGCGTTTTGAATTTTCCTACATCTTCCGGCTTTCGGGTAATGTTGTACAATCCGAGGTCTTCATATTTTCTTTTATAATAAGTGAGCCCTATATTGTGGAAAGATTCATCGGTAAGGTACTGCCCGTTATGGCAGTTCATGCAGCGTGCCTTGGTGCGGAAGATATGCATGCCGTATATTTCTTCATCAGACATCGAGCTGTGTTTTCCTTCCAGGAATCTGTCGAAACGGCTCGGCTGGCTTTTAATGGTCTTCTGGAAATCGGCAATTGCTTTGACAATGTTGTCATACGTTACTTTTTCGGTTCCGTATGCATTTTTGAAAAGGGTGCGGTAGCCTGCGATGCTCTGGATTTTTGCCGGCAGCGTCTTTACATCCATTGCCATTTCATGGTGTGCGCCCAGAGGCCCGGATGCCTGTTCTTCAAGGGTTTTAGCCCTTCCGTCCCAGAAAAAAGAGGTTCTTTCCGCGATATTATAGAGCGAGATGGTATTCCTGCTCCCGAGAAGATGGTCATTTCCCAGGGCAACACGCCTTCTGTCTGACCAGCCCATTTCAGGATCGTGGCAGGTACTGCAGGAAATCTGGTTGGATTGGGACAGTTTAGGGTCAAAAAAAAGCATTTTACCTAAAATGACATTCGGTTTTTCCTGTTTGGCAAAATATGCTGAATCACTTTTAAGCGGGGCAAACTCCTTCCATTTTACGCCTTTGTCAATATTCGGTTTCGGCCATTCTGCAATGGCCTTTTTATAGCTTTTTACGATGTCTTCGATGGACGGATCCTGAATGTTGGAAAGGTCTGTGCTCACTTTTGAAGTAAAACTCCATAGGAAAATGACCATTAAACCCGAACCCCAATAAATACCTTTTTTCATTTAAAATGTAATTCCTAAGCTTGCGCCGGCAAAATTATTGTTTTTTTTCTGAATTTTCTGCGTCCGGTATTCTGCGCAGACAAAGAATGCAGGGAGTTTTTCAAGTTTGATATCGTACCTCAGCGAAGCACCGAAAGTGGTAATATCACTTGCCTGGAACTGATAATCATGCAGAATCCACTCATTGATTTCCTTGCTTGCCGTCATGCTTAAAGCATTGATGGATTTGTTAACCGTCCGTTTTGAAAAATAAGGCCGGAAGGAGATCATCTGATCTGAGTTAATTGACTGACGGTAATCTGCTGTTATGCCCAGATAGGAATATTCAAATTTCTGTCCGGAATTCGGATAAAGATTCCGTTCCTTAATTTCTTCATATCCAAAAAACGGTGATGCACTCACTGTAAAATGATCCTGGCTGTACTGGTAAAGAACTTTTACGGAACTTATGAAATTCTCTGAGCGGTAGGCCTGCCTTTTGAAAATCTGTTCGGTAGCACTGGTGTTTACGGAATACCCGAATTCTGAACCTGTCCTTACCACGGCTTTATAGTTCGCAGACAATCCGATCCTGTGTTTTTCTTTCAGTGTTAAAAATTTAGCGCCTTCCAGTTCGAAATTTTTGTTTTCCAGTTCTGAAATTTCAAAAGATGTATTTGAACCTTTGTCCTTGTGGCTTTTCGTGTTGTTTGAGCGTCCGGCTGAAGCTTTCAGATAAAAATATTTTCCCTGTTTATTCGAAATCTGGATCCCACCTTTATACCCGAATTCCTCGAAAGTCTGCGAGGGATTTACCCCTCCGCTGAAAAAGTAATTGGAATTGCCCAAACCTGTCATCTGGTATACAAAAGGTTTCCCCAGGACACTCTGAAAAGTAAGCGAGCTGTTTTGGGTGTATTTGTTAACAGTCCCGAAAACTCCGACCTCATATTCCCGGAATACTTTATAGTTTACGCCTGCGTTTACGGACAGGTCTGACGTGGTACTCTTTAACCTCGGGTCACGGCTGCGGTAGCCGAGCTGGGCAAGATAACTTACTTCACCGCCCAACGTCCATCTGTTGATTTTCTGGGACAGGCCTCCTGCAAAAAAATACCGTTCCACATTCAGGGTTCCGCCCAGCGAATCTGCGGTGGTGTAAGGGGCGATACGTTCGTAATCAAGGTTTTCATTCCATCGGAACGGCCTTTTCTTCAGGTTCTGATAGCTGGCTTCACCCCAGACGGAGCGGTTTGTATTCAGTTTCAGGAATGAAGATGCGCTTACGGAAAGCCCTTTGTCGCCGGCACCCAGTTGTTCACGGTATACCTTCCGGTGGTCATCGTGATAGCCGATGCTGAATTCTGAAAATGATGAAGAACTATAATCCGGTTTATTCGCCGGATTATAGTAAAACTGACTTCTGAAATTTCTTTCGATGCTGTACTGGTTGTTAATCTTCGTGAAGATCCGCGTGCTGTCCTGCGCTTTTACAAACAGTGAAGCGGGGACGGCAGCCATCAGCAGTAAAGAACTTTTTAAATTGAACATCATGTTATTTATTATGGTCAATACCATCTTTTAAACTCGGTACTGCATCTTTGGTAAAATCATTGGTGGAATTGTTGGTATCCATGTACAGGTTTTTACCGTTAGACAGGGTACCCGATGTTTTACGCCTTACGGATTTCCCGTAGCGGTTTGCATCATTATCTGTAGCGCCCACGGATGCCCATCCGGAATCCATGCCTGCAGAGGTCAGGGTGTGAATAAATTTGGTCGGTACAGAATTGTTTTCCGCATCAATAATCCAGGAATTCGGGATTGCATAAGTACTTTTTGAAGTAACTGTACCGGCGCTGTTCTGGTAGGTGTAATCATACTTGAATTTCTGAAGGAATGAATCTTTATTTTCACCTGTCGGGAACCGTGCAATTACATAACTTTCAAAACCTCTGTTGTGCAGGAAAAACATATTGAACTGCATCTGCGTATAAATGACCTCAGCATTCGGGACACTTGGGTTGTCCACCTGCCCTAAAGCCGGGTTTGTAGACGGGAACTCAAAATCTGCATTATGCAGATCGTAGGCGGTGCTGGTATTCTGCTTGTGGTTGATGGCATTGTCTGCAATCACGATGAAATCCCCCGGCTGAACAGGATACTGGTTTCCGGTTCCCGGCAATACCATGACACCTTTTACGGCAAAAGACAAATTGGGATTGTATGGAGTAGGGCTTTTATCATCTGTGGTAAGGAACTCAGACTGGCCGATGATCAGCTGATCCGCAAAAAGAACCTTGTTCGTATTATTGGTGATCTTAAAATAGCGGCTGGAATTGTAATTCTTGTTATCCGGCGTTTTTATCCCTGTGAAAAATACTTCTTCAATAATAAAATCTTCATGGAATTTTTTTACAAACAGAGGAATGGTAAGGTTGGTTACCGCAGACGTAATGTCGGTCTGTCCCACACCGGCTGCCCTGGCTTCTTCACTGTTGGCAATCACCACACCGTTGGCTGTAATTTTATAAGATCCGTAAGGGAGATCAAATGAAAATGTAGTTACGTTAGGCTCAAGCGTCTGCTTAATGACAGCGCCTGTATTAAGTTCGGTAATCTCAATGTTGATGCCTTTATAAGCCGTGATGCCTTCGCCGGTAACGTTCAGGGTCAGTACGCCGTTCTGTTTTGCGGTTACGCCAAAATCATCATCGCTTGAGCATGAAGTTACGGTAAACCCGGTTGCCATTGCTGCTGCTAAACTTAGCATGATAACGCTTTTTTTCATATTGTTCTGTATATATTTAAAAATTATAATTAAGTTCCATCCCGAAATACGGGGTATTTTCTCCTTTTCTGTACACCGTTACATTATTGAAGACATAAGGAGCACTGTAATTGAACATCCTGGTTACAAACATAGACGTCCTGATTGCCTTATAGATGCTTTTCGTAATTTTCAGATTCCCCACAACCGTAAAGGTGTAATCTTTAGGCATATTATCGGTCACCGAAACATTCCGCACCAGCCACTGCTTGTAGGTATCTGTTTTATCTGCCTCGGTGAAAGGGCGGATAATGCCGTCAATACCGTAATAGGACATCGGTTCTGCAATTCTCCGGTCTTTTCTCTGACGGTCAAACACGCTTCCCTGGAAAGATGCCGAAATTGTAAGATCAAGGCCGGGAAGGTAGGTATCGATAAAAAGATTGTAGTTCATATTGGAGTTAACGTATCCGTCATCATTCTGGTAAATCCCGTAATAAGGGAATCCGTCTGCACCCACTGATCCCGGAGGCTTAGATAGAAACGGGACTGAGTTTCTGTACTGGGTTTTGAAATAAGCGGCACTTAAGGTGAACCGTGTATTAATGGCTTTGATACGTGGTGAGCTGTACCCGAATTCGATCCCGCTCTTCAGTGTTTCGCTGCCGTTTTCCGTAACTGCATATTCACCCATATTCTGCTTTACCGTGTAGGGCGTAGTATTAAGATCCGGCCCGTTGTTCCATTGGGACAGGTCTACCTGCGAGGCATCATACTGCTTGTAGGTGTGAAGTTTTGTATGAAGCATATTCCGGAAGCCGTTCGTCATATTTTCTTTAAAATACGTGAAGAACAGCGTATGGTTCCGGTAAGACAGGTCAAGCCTTATTTCTTTTTTGATGCTTTTTGCCGCTTCAATGGTTCTGTTTTCCGTATTCTGCACATAGGTCATAAAATTAACGTAACGGTACTGTGCATCGTTATGATAATAGTTAAGCTGCGTATAATCCCAGAATTCCCGGTTTGGGTAAAGCATCAGAAGGGTAGGCTGCTTGTAGAACTGGCCGTATCCTAAAGTAACATCCGTTTTTAAAGGGAAATTGTCAATCATCAGGTGCGGAAGGTTGTACTGTAAATTCAATCTCGGTTCCACAAAAACTTTTTTGCTGATGGCATAAGACGGATCCATTCCCAGCTGTCTGGAAAACCTGAAGCCGGTATATAAAGTAAATTTATGCTGGTCGACCGCATAGCTCATCTGATCTCCCAGGAAAGCTGCCAGTAAATTAGAGGCTGGAATATCATTGAACGGCCTCGGTCTTGAATTGGTAAAAGTTGCGGCATACGGCGAATTCATATCGTAAATTAAGCCCCTGCCGTTATTCTTGGAAAACCTCCAGTCTAAACCGGCTTCATAATTATGGGTAACCCCAAACGTGTTCCTGCTTCCTGTAGCCTGAAGAAGTGCCGTAATATCCAGCGGTTTTCCTTCTGTACTGTACTCACTTATGTACCTGAGCGTCGGGAACACGCCAACATTCTCGCCCTGTTCGGTAGCCAAAGAAAAAGATCTCGGCCCGGATAACTGTACCAGTTTGGTCTGGTCAATGTTCTCGAATGCCTGGCGGATGGCGGTGTTTAAAATAACCTTATCGAAGACGGAGGAAGGGTCTAAGCTATATACGAAGTTGTTGGTAAAGCTGACTCTCGTTCTGGTCTGCCTGTAGCGGTCTATATCAGGAACGCCATTGTCCGGGTCGTTTTTCTTAACATCAATATTGGTGGAAAAGTCGATGCCTGAACGCCACTCCAATGGCTTAGACCAGAGATAACCTTTTTTCCTGGAACGGATGGAAGCCGTAGCACGCTGGTAATTTTCAAAATCATCTGTAGGGTTTGCCTTGGAATCTAAAAAGTCTGCCCCGGCAGTGATCTGCCAGCGGTCGGAAATTTTAAAGCCTTTTCCTACGTAATACTGCTTGCTGAAACCGTCTGCTTTAAACCTTGCCTGCAACGGGGAGGCCCCAATTTTCCTTTCAATCTTTATAAGGCCTGAAATGAGGTCGCCATAGGAAGCAGAGGGGATCCCGCGGATAATTTCCACCCTTTCGATATCATTGGTTGAGATCGTTCTCATATCAACTCCGGTGGTTGCCGTTTCTCTTCTTGATGCCGGGCCATCGGGAACCCGACGGCTGTCTAAAGAAACCTGCATGTCTGCATTGGAATTGATTACGTTTCCGTCAACCATAAACTGCACGCCAAGAGATGAGGTATCGTATTGTCCGGGTCCGTTGCTCATGTCACCGCGGTTTTCACGAATGGTGGGCCTGTTGTTGATGCTCAGGGCAGGCGTCTTTGCCAATCCGCCCGGCAAAAACTCCATCAGATCTGAAAAGCTTGACGGCTGCAGATGTTCCATTGCCTTACGATCGATGACAGACTTTGTCGTCAATCCCGTACTTTCTTTTGAAAACATGACCACTTCCTCCAGTTTATCTATGGCCTGGAGCTGGATATTCATTGTTTTTGAAACATCTAAACTCACATCCAGTTCCTTTTCCTGGTAATTTGAATGCGTAAGTATGATATGATGCCTGCCCCTGCTTAGGAAGAGGACGGCATCTCCTTTTTCGTTGGTAACTGATGAATTTTCATTGCTTTTTATAGAAACACCGCCTAGTTCATGCTGGTTTTCACCGGATGTATGGATGATGAGTTGTATTTTCTCATTTTGGGAGAATAAAAGTAAGGTGCCGAAAGGCATTAAGAATAAAAATGATAAAATCCTGAGTGTCATTATTTTAGTGGTCTAAAAACAAATCAGCCGCAAAAATAGAAATTTAATCGGCGGATACAGAATTTATTTAGAACAAATTAAAATAACTGATAAGAATCATTGCTGATGGGTGTTTAGGACATGCTGCAGTTTTACGTTAATACCATTTTTTCTTTAACCATAAACTGAATCTTACCAGCAATATCAAAACTTTTGCGTAAAAAAAATAAACGCAAAGTTTTTATTCATAATACTTTCAGATTTTAAGGAAGCAAGGATAGCGGCCAAACCGCCGATAAAGCACACAGTTAATATGTGTTCGCTTCATCAGAAATAGATTTGTGAAAACCAAAAATGCTAAAATATTTTACACCTTAGAAAAGGTAAGAAACACCCAAAAGTTACAACACCGACTGCCAGTAAAAAATGACATAGGAGTCTGAAGCGTTAAGAAAATAAAGCCTGTGAACGTTAAGAAAATTCTACTGTCCGAAGCGTGAGGCAAGTTTTGGACCGAAGAATAATCTCGTTATCACGCAAGTTTAGAATTTTTAGTGAACAGGATTTATTTTTAGCGGAAGAATCCAGGTCTTGATCTTTTGGTTCGTTTTGCATCAAGGCAAAATGAACGGAATAAACACACAGAAAAATAATCTTTACGTTAAAAATAATTAAACGCAAAGTTTTTATTCATAATAATTTAAGATTTTAAGTGAGCAAAGAGTAGCGGCAAAGCCGCTGATAAAGCTCATGGATAATACATCCGCTTCATCAAATCAGCTTGCTGATTCTTCTTTGCTCCCTCTTAGATAAAACACACAGAAAGATAAACTTTGCGTTAAAAATAATTAAACGCAAAGTTTTATTTGTAATACTTTCAGATTTTAAGTGAGCAAAGGCTAGCGGCAAAGCCGCTGATAAAGTTCATGGATAATACAGTCGTTTTATCAGAAATGAACAGATGAAATAGATTTATGAAAATAAAATTCTAAAATATTTTATACTTTAGAAAAGGTAAAGAACACCAAAAAATTATACCACTGACTGCCAGTAAAAAATGACATAGGAGTCTGAAGCGTTAAGAAAATGAAGCCTGTGAACGTCAAGAAAATTCTACTGTCCGAAGTGCGAGGAAAACAGTGTGTGTTCACCAAAAAATGATTTCGCACAAGTTTAGAATTTTTAGTGAACAGGATTTATTTTTAGCGGAAGAATCCAGGTCTTGATCTTTTGGTTCGTTTTGCATCAAGGCAAAATGAACGGA
>Ga0265798_10000262_pt1 | contig 93995 bp, 89 predicted proteins | sample P3T30metagenome_FD_192430 | JGI IMG/M metagenome (GOLD analysis project Ga0265798, IMG submission 192430) | Plant litter microbial communities from East Loma Ridge, Irvine, California - P3 T30 | ecosystem: Environmental > Terrestrial > Plant litter > Unclassified | place: USA: California... | reverse complement strand
CCAGCACCAGGTCCATGCTGTTGGTGCCGCTGGCCCCGTTCACCTGCACGGTGCCGGCCGTGGTGCCCGTGCCCCCGAACAGCACCCCGTTGGCGTTGGCCGTGCTGTTGGTGATAGTGCCCGTCACGTACACGCTGCCGCCGCTCACGGCCACGGCGTAGCCGTAGTCGCCGCCGGTGCCGCCGCCCACCTGGGTCCAGCCTAGCGTGGCGCTGCTGCCGTTGTCGGTGTACTTGGCCAGCACCAGGTCCTGGCTGTTGGTGCCGCTGGCCCCGTTCACCTGCACCGTGCCGGCCGTGGTGCCCGTGCCCCCGAACAGCACCCCGTTGGCGTTGGCCGTGCTGTTGGTGATAGTGCCCGTCACGTACACGCTGCCGCCGCTCACGGCCACGGCGTAGCCGATGTCGTTGCCCGTGCCGCCGCCGCTCTGGGCCCAGGCCCAGGTGTCGGTGCCGGGCACGTACTTGGCCACAAACAGGTCGTTGCCGCCCCGGCTGGTGAGCAGCGTGCTGCCAAAGGCCACGCTGCCCGTGAAGAAGCCCGTCACGAACACGTTGCCGCTGGCATCGGTGGCCACGCCCCGCGTGATACTTGTGCCACTGGCCTGGGTGAGGCTGCCGGGACTGGCCCCGGCCCAGGCGGGGGCCTGCGCCCGCGCCGTGCCTGGCAGCAGCAGGGCCAGCAGCAGCAGGGCCGCGCCGGCCTGCGCCAGCCAGGTAGTGAGGTATACGGCCGCACGGGCCGGGAGCCCCCGCAGGGGCCCGAAGTAAGGGTGTTTCATAGCTCTGGAAAGAGGTAAGTGTGGCTTCTGCCAGCCCCACCCCTTTGCAGCGGCAACAACTAGTAAAACCTGCGTGCCAATATGGCCCAGCAAAGGTAGGGCTTACTTTTGTGCAGCGGCATAGCATAAACATGCTATTGTGTATGTCGTTGCGGTGTTGTATAGCCTGCCCTGGTGCCCGGCGGGCGGGGCCACAAAAAGCCCGGCCACCGCGAGGTAGCCGGGCTAGGCGAAGGGGGTGTACCGTAGACCCTGCGGGTCTGCGCGTGGGTAGGTAGCAGCCGCTGCAACCGAGGCCACGCGCAGACCCGCAGGGTCCACGGTACACCCCGCCCTCCCCTATTGCACGAGGCGGGTGAGCGTGTCGGTATAGGGCTGCTGGTCGGTGTCGCCGCCCACGGCGGCTACTTTGCAGGACACGGGGGTGTGTCTCGTCCGGCTAGGGCTTTACACTCATTCACCGTTTTATGAGTGCTGTCCAACTGCCCGAGCGCCGGGCCAGAAATGCGCATTATTCTAATTCTCTACGGCAGGAAGCCGTGCGCCTCGTACACGCCGGGCACCCTCCGCAGGCCGTGAGCGCGCAGTTTGGGCTGGGCCAGACGACCTTGCGCAAGTGGCTGCGCCGGGCCCAAACCGCGCCCACCCTTGCCATGCGCTCGCCTCGTCTCACCCCTACCCAAAAGCAGCAGCTCGTGCGCGACTTGCGCGATGGCCGCCTCACGGAAGACGAGGCGTTACGCAAGTATGGCGTGCGTCTCAAAGCCACGCTCCGCGCCTGGGTCGCCGCGCACATTGCAGCCGAAGCGGTGGCCCTGTCTCCACCTGCGGCCAGCTGCCCTACCCGAAGCAGCCGTGCTGGCGGCCCAACTGCAGCAGGCGCACTGGCAACTCGAAGCCCTGCACACGCTCATCGACCAGGCCGAGGCCGCCTATCGCATCGCCATCCGAAAAAAGGCTGGTGCCAAGCCGTCGAAGTAATGCGCCAGAAGTACCCTCACCTCAGTGTGGGCGTACTCTGTGGACTGTTTGGCAAGACCCGAAACGCATTCTATGACCACCAGCGCCGGGCCACCGCCCAGGCCCTGCTCGACGGCTTGGTGCTGGCCCTGGTGGCCGACCGACATCCGCCAGGACTTACCCCGGGTGGGCACGCGCAAGCTGTTACATGTGCTGCATCCGCAGCTGGGCGAGCACGCTGCGCGGGTAGGGCGCGACTACCTCTTCGGCTTGCTGGCCACCCACGGCCTGCTCGTGCGCCGGCGCAAACGGCGCGTCATCACCACCCAGACCTATTTGCCGCTGTTTCTGCGGCCCAATCTCATCGAGCACCTGGTCGTGCAGCAGGCCGAACAGGTCTGGGTCAGCGACATCACCTACGTGCGCCTGCTCAGCGGCTGGAGCTACCTGAGCTTAGTGACCGACCTCTACTCGCATAAAATCATGGGTGCTTGTCTGCACCCCAATCTGTCGGTGCGCGGCACGCCCACGGCTGTCCAGCAAGCATTAGCAGGGCGCCGGCACCCGCACCGGCCCCTGATTCACCACTCCGACCGGGGCTTGCAGTATGCGGCGCGCGAGTACGTCGGGCTGCTGGAAAGCTAAGGCGTGCGGCTGAGCATGACCCAGCACGGCGACCCGTACGAAAACGCCGTGGCCGAGCGCGTCAATGGCATCCTCAAAGATGAGTTTGGGCTGGGCGACACGCTGCCGAGCTTTGCCCAGGCCGCGGCCTTAGTGACGCGCTCCGTGCGGGCCCACAACGAGCTGCGCCCGCATAGCAGCTGTGATTTTCTCACCCCGAGCCAAGCCCACACCCAAGAAGGGGCGCTGGTGCGGCGCTGGAAAAGCTACTATCAGGCCCTGCCTACGCCAGGGCCCAGCTGAACCCGCTACTACCCAGCAGAACACCGTACGCGCCCTATCTGGGATTCTTGTAGCAAACGGGCGGATTTACACGCTAAGCCTTCCGATAGCGCTTTATCAAAAAGGGCAGCTCGAAAATTGGCTTAAAAAGGGCGATTCCAAGCAATTGAGAGGGTCTGCCAAGCGTATCAAAAAGGATTTCCTTTCTGATACGCCTCGAATTTGACAATAGCAACAATCACTAAATCAATTGGTTAATTGCTTAGCGTGTAAAACCGTCCTTTTGGAAGAAGAACCCCAAACAGTCCTATGAGTCGACCTAGTGAAGAGAGCCACAAAGATGCAATTTGAAGGGTTCAGAAAGTCCCTCCCCGACGAGCTGGCTCAGAAAGTCCACCCCGACTACGTTTCCAGCGCGTGGAGGGGGTTGAGCAAGTCGAAAACGGATGCGTCAGTATGGTGCGCCTTTCTGGACCACTAGCTAGATAATCGGGGCTAGCGTGGTGATAATCCCTACAAATACCTTCACCTTATAAGAGGTTGCTTGTTGCGGGGCTCCCTCCGTTGAAATGGGTGGAAGCAGTTCCTCTTCTGCTTTTTGACTGGCCTCTAGGAAAGTAGCAATAATTTCCTCTTCCGTTTCGCTGACTTCGATTGTTGCGCTAAATGGCAAGGTTGCGGTTCGCGTGGTGATGAAATTAAACCGCAGTTGGCCTGCTTGCTCGTCGTACCACAGGTAATAGTAGAGTTCTAACGGTAAGTCTTGTTGCTGCAATTGCCAGTACCGGTTTTCTCTGACCTGGTATAGAAACCCTTGTATTTCCGCTGGTTGGAACATCGCCGCTAGGCTTTGTGAGAGGCTAAGCGACCACATATTCTCCCGAATCTCCTACGACAAGTCGTTGTCCGAATTGGCCAGATAAAGCGGGTCAGTTACAATCTCCTGTAAGCTTGCCAAATACGTTTCTTTTGTCATATCATTATCATTACTAATTATAACGCATATCTTGTAGATGAGCTTCTAAGAAAAGTTGGTCTATAGTCACTTGACAAAGGTTCGTTTAAGTAATGTGACAAACTCATCAGTTAATCGGCAAGACGAGTAAGACCTCCTATTTCTATTTTTATCTTTGCGTCAGCACTTTAGACACTTTTACCTTTTTGTTTATGTCCATGTTTTACGACATATACGGTCTCTCCAAAGAGCGTAATGGACCTACAATAGAGCGGTTTCTAAGTCATTTCTGCGACCGTAATGCTCTTGACCCTCTGTCAGACAAGTGGCTACAAGTTGCAGAAAATGAGCACTATCAAGTGCCCGAGGTAGAACTACCGTTAAAGTCAATTGCTGACTTGATTGATTACGCAGTGCAAAATCCCACACACTGCTTTGTCTTTTACAATCAAGAGGCGCTGCGACCCGACATAACCTGTGTCTTTCTTAAATTCACCTATGATAGGAAAGTAGTATTCGGCGTTTCCATCGAAGAAACTGGCATCAATCTCGAGGATAATTTTCCCCACGCGCTCACAATAGAAGCAGAGATTATCCGCATAACAGGCGCTTACAAGAGCTTCATTGCGGTAGAAGAACCACCCGCCAAGGATGAAAAAGCATTTGATGCGGATAAAGAGGCTTGGCAGGGTATTCGTGACAGGTTAAGTTAATCACTAGAAGTAGGATTTTGGGTAAGGTAGCGGGCAGCCTCTTTTTCTTCTGGTTTCTTGGCATAGTTGATTAACATAATAAGTGTGGCTGTTGCAGAACCCTCGCACTAGTTTAGCAACGGTATATTCTAGCCGCTAATGGCTGAAAATAGTAACGCTAAGGAGGCATTATAGCCCGTGTTCGTTGCTGATACTACCCATCCTATATACTGCATTGAGTTCTGCAACAGCCACAAGTCTTATATCTCCAACCTTAGAATCAGTGCAGTTTTCGGCTAGCCGCGCTACATCGGCTAATGTGGTACTTTAGCTAGGTAGTGTCAACCTAAGTAAAATGGAAAATGCTTTTCACTTAATTCCTGCTTCCAAAAGGGATTGGGACGCTGTTCACAACTTGCAAGCGGCCTCTGCAGCACAAATTATTGCCCTGGCAGATGACTTGCTTCCCTGGCTACAGGACATGAACTGGCCTATCGCTGGCGATATACGAGCTCTGCTAGTGCCTAATGTAGAAGCCATCAGTGATAATATCGTGCGTGTTCTCAATGAGAGCGATGACGATGTTTGGAAGTCCTGGCTGATATCGGTGCTAGTAGCAGAGATTCCCGCTGCCCAGTTAAGTTTCTCTATGAAGGAAGCACTGAGGCGTATTGTAGAGCATCCGACGGCAGGGGAGCAAGAATATGTGTTAGATGCTGCTCGTTCTGTACTTGAACTCGATGAATAGAGTGCTAACAACCTTTTTTACATGCTGTAAACGACGGTTCACAACACGTAAAACCAAGCGGCCCGTGCCGGACCGCTGCTCGGCACTGGCGCAGTGGTCACCGGCAGCTGTTCCCCCCTCAAGCGGCGGTGAAAAAGGGCAACTCGGAGCAACTTGGGGCAACTATGGGCAACTTGTCTCGTCCGGCTAGAGCTATATGTCTCGTCCGGCTAGAGCTATACAGGTGGAAAAAATAATCCGGCTGGCTCGGCTGATAATCCGGATTGGACTTTACAGGTAGGGAAGATAGGACGCGTACTGCGCTCTGCTGGGTAACAGGGGCTCAGCTGGACACGGACGTAGGCAGGGCCTGATAGTAGCTTTTCCAGCGCCGCACCAGCGCCCCTGCTTGCTCATGCGCCTGGCTCGGGGTGAGGAAGTCGCAGCTGCCATGCGGGCGCAGCTCGTTGTAGGGGTCGCACTAGAGTAGGAACAGAAAACCCCGCTAAGGAATTTTTGCCAGCATCGTCTGGGGAAAGCCAGTACCTTATCTTGCTTGCGCTAGCCTCTCCCTTATGTACCCCACTGCTTCCGCCAGCTCCGACCAGCCGGCTTACCTCAGCGACCCTGCCCAACTGCCGGGGTTATTCCAGCAACTCGTCGCGGACCTGGCCGACCCCGCCATTACCTATCTGCTGGGGGGACACTACTACGACCGCACGAACCACCCGCGCTACCGCCACTTCCCCGCCATCTTCGCCTTGCGGCAGGACGAGGTGACCAACGTGGAGGTCGGCCCGGATTTCGTAGCCTTCGATACAGAGTTTATCCGCTACCCCGAACGAGGCGAACTGCACTATCCGGGTCCGTGGGCAGACCGCTTCCGCGCCACCGTGCCCTTCGCTCAACTCTACCAGCTCTGCCGTAAGGTGCTTACCCCGGCTGAGCAAGCGGCCGAAGAGGTGAGTTATGGACCGGAGGCTATCCTGTATTATAATGCGGCAGTCTATAAACAATACCCCACACCAGCCGACATCAACCAAGCCTATGCAGCAGCGCCCCCTTTGGGGGAGCATCCCCTGATGGCGGTGCTGACGGCAGTAGAAGCCGGGCTCTCCGACCCGGCCAATCATTACCTGCTTAATACGACTGCTTTCGAGAGTCCGGACGGCCCCGTATTGCTCGGCATGCTCCATCTACACGCCCAAACCACCCGTGACCTAGCTATTGAGGCGGAAGCTTTCACCTGCTCGGTGCTCCTGAACCCCTACGGCCGGCCGCGGTGGTCGACGGTACGGGTGAACTTTGCCCAGGTCTGGCAAGTGTTACGCAGCGATAGTCCTCAAGTGGATATGGAAGAAAACGAGGATGCCGGAGGCCTACTCTACGACGCACCCGAGGTGCTGAGCGCCTACGTACGAGAGGGCCGGACCGCTTAGCCGATTTGCTGACACCTCAATGGAAGAGCTCCTTCGCCCCCGACACCCCCTGGATAAGTACCACCAGTCGCAGCTGGAATTTCTGGCGGCGCTGCCAGAAGCACAGCGCGCCTACCACGCCCGGCTGTTTCGGCTCGGCAACGCCAGTTACCGCTATCAGCAGCAGGCTGAGGGCACGGTGACGGAAGACGACTTCCACCATTGGCTCGAAGGCTTACCCGAGAAGATGCGACTAGCGATGGAACGCGATGGCTTCGAGGCCAGCAAGAACAGTCTACCCCTGCGGCGCCATGCGCTCGAGCGCCGCGACTTGGGCCACGATGCCTTCTTGCAAGCCATCCTCTCGCCCGAGGACTGGGCCTACCAGCAGGAGTTGGCGCAATCGCTACCCCCGAAGCAGTAGCACATTTAAAGAGAGAAAAAGGAGTGGCCGGCGACCAGTTTCGGGTGGCCGAATAGCGCTTTCGGGCAAAAGTTTCAAGTTAAGAACGTTCGTTCTAAGGATGGTTACAATTTCTTGTTTTGAGTTACAAAAGCTGAAGTGGCTGCGTGGTGTTTTTGGCGAGAGTTTAGGTATCATAATTGTTACTTAACGATACCTTTCTACGGCTTACTCCTCGCAGCATAATGACTGATAAGACCCTATTATCAAGCTGCTATTGTCGCTAGGAAGCCCACTTCGACGAACCGTTTCCGGTATGCTTCCCCTGTAACGGGGCACGCGTTGACTGTCGTCTTACTGATAGTCAGCCCGAAACTGCAAGGGGGTTTGCTGGGTTTTGGCTTTAAAGAGCTTGCTGAAGGATTGCGAATACTCGAACCCCAAAGCATAGGCAATTTCACTCACGGAAAGGGTCGTAGTTAACAGCTGTTCTTTGGCTTGCTCAAGGAGACGTTCGTGAATTAGCTGCTGCGTCGTGCTGCCGGTGAGCTGTTTTAAGCAGTCACTCAGATATTTGGGCGATAAATGCAAACGTTCCGCGATAGCCTGCGCAGTCGGCAAACCAGCCGGTAGGTGGTTGGCGACAAAGTAGCCATCGAGCAGTTGCTGGACCTTAGCCAACAAGTCACTAGCCACTACTTTACGCGTGATAAACTGCCGGTTGTAGTAGCGATTACAATAGGTCAGTACTAGCTCCATGTGGGCAAGCCAGACGTCCTGACTAAACTGGTCAAGGGGCCGCACGGATTCCGTGCGTAACTGCCGGAAAAGGGCTTCGATGGCCTGCTGCTCTTCCTCCGACAGAATCAAGGCTTCATGCACGGCGTAGTCAAAATAGCCGTAGGATTTGATTTTGCTTCCTAACGGAGAATTGCGCAAGAAATCCGGATGAATGCAGAGGTGCCAGCCGGCGGTAGCGAAGACAAAATTCTTCTCCAGCACGCTCACCTGCTTGGGCCCGAAGCACGACATCACGCCTTCGTCAAAGTCAAACAGGCTTTGGCCATATTGGATGCGACACGGGCAGGCTGTTTTTAACGTTACTTGGTAGAAATCTGTAACGAGCCTGGTGCGCTGGTCAATGGTGACGGCCGGGAACTGCTCAAACTGAATCAGACTAACCAGCGGATGCGTAGGTTTGGGCAGCTGCAAGAGCTGATGCAGCTGCGCGATTGACTGAATGTGCACCGTGCGGGTCGTTTCCATAAACTTCTACTTAGCTAGCTTTTTCTGGTAGGAGCGGGCCATGTAGCGCGCGAGTAGGGAGTTGGGCAATACGGCGAGCAGCCGAGCGCCCCAGCGGTTGCGGCGGCCCGCAATATGAAACGCTTTTTTCGCCTGCCACGCGTTTACCAACTCCTGCGCCACTTCCTCCGGGGTTTGCGCAGCCGCGGTTTTATAATCGGAGTTTAGCCCGACGGCTTTCTCCTTATTGATGCCGGCGGCTTCATTAAAGTTGGTTTTGGTTAGTCCCGGCGCAAATAATAGTACGTCAACCCCATACGGCTGGCATTCTTGGGTGAGGGCCTCTGTGAACGAGCGTACAAACACCTTGCTAGCGGCATAGGTTGCCATGTAGGGCACCGGCATAAAGGCCGTCATGGACGCCAGGTTGATGATAGTTCCGCTTCGGCGTTGGCGCATGGGCTGCAGGAACAGATGAGTCAGGGCGACCAACGACACGATATTGAGTTGCAGTAGCGCCAGTTCCGACGGCAAAGAAAGGGTCGCAAATTCTCCCCCCGAGCCAACGCCGGCATTATTAACTAACAGGTCAACGTCCCAGTGGTGCTGTTGGGCTTCGCGATAAATATGCTGCGCTGCCTCTGGCTGGGCTAAATCGGCGGCGATAAAGGCGACCTGCACGCCGTACTGTGCCTGCAGTTGGTGGCTCAGCTGGGTGAGTTTCTCGGCGTTGCGGGCTACTAAAAGCAAGTTGTGCTTGTGGGCGGCCAGTCTACTGGCTAGGGCGTAGCCAATGCCTCCGGAGGCCCCGGTTATGAGTGTATACGGCATGTTTTCCTTTGCTAATGTTGAGCAGGCAAAGGACGAGCGCTAGGACGAGCCGCTTGTAGCCAAAAGGCGGTTCGTTGTGTGCAAAAGGCGGTTAGTGGAAAGGGGTGAGGTGGTCTAGCTAAGCCGGACAGAGTTGGGACGTGGTTTGAAGAAGGGTTTCAAAGTGGTTGGGGGCGAGGTAAGCGAGCGAGGAATGACGCCGTTCGGCGTTGTAGTAGGCAATGTGGTGGCTAATTTCAAGCTTGGCTTCGGCCAAGCCCGGGAAAGCTGCCGCCATCGAGCAGTTCGGCTTTGAAGCGGCTCCAAAAAGATTCGGCGTGCGCGTTATCGTAGCAGTTTCCCCGCCGGCTCATGCTTTACAGTGCCTTGTTTTGCGCGAGTAAGTCCTTGAAGCGGGTGGCGGTGTACTGACTGCCCTGGTCGAAGTGCACGATGAGCCCGGCAGGGGGCCGGCGCACCACGAGGGCGCGGCGCAAGGCTTCGCTGACAAGGTCCTCGGGCATCGTGTCGCGCACATCCCAGCCAACTATTTTGCGTGAACAGCGGTCGAGCCAGACGGCTAAGTACAGCCAGCCGCCGCCCTGCCGGGGCAGGTAGGTGATGTCGCCTACCCACACCTGATTGGGGGCGGTAGGGGCGAGCTAGCCAAGCAAGCGGTTGGGCGCGGCCGGGTCCGAATCGGTGGTACGGGGCACAAACGAGCGAGGCTGCTGGGCCCGCAGGCCATGGGCCTTGAGCACGCGGCGGATGCGCCAGCGGCCTACTGCATGGCCTTGGGCCTGCACTTCGGCGCGCAATCGCCGCGTGCCATAACGCTGGCTGTGGTACGCAAAGGCTTCGCGCACCGCCACTTGCCAAGCCGGCTCAACAGGAAGCCCCTCTCGGCGGCGCTGCCAAGCATAGTAGGCGGCCGGGGCCACATGCAGCACCTGGCAGAGCTGGCGCACGGGCACTTGAGGTGCCCGCTGGGCGATGTGCAGATAAGTGCTCACCGGGTCGGCTGGCCGAAGATGACCAAGGCTTTTTTTAAAATGTCGAGTTCCTGCTCTGCCCGCTTGAGGCGGGCGCGCAGCGCACGTACTTCCAGGTCGCGGGCCGCCTCCTCACTGCCCACCTCGGCCACGAGCTGCGCCTGCTGCCAGCGGTAAAGCAGCTTGGGGCTGATGCCCAGTTGCCGCGTCGCGGCTTGGGTACTGCGGCTCTCGCTGGCCAGGCGCAGCGCCTCGGCCTTGAACGCCTCGTCGTATTTACGCCGTTTGTCGGGCGACGTCCCACTTGATTTTGTTGCCATGACAGAAGAAATATACGTCCTGCTTCTGTCCGGTCTGCCTAGACCACCTCAATACTACCCAAAAAGCCCGTTTACTACCTTCTACAGGTAATAAACGGGCTTTTAAGCTAGTGTCGCTGGGCGCGTCCAGTTGCCGCTACTCCCGGGGGGAGCGTTCGTTGTGGGCATCGAACTTGCGTACCTCGTTTTTCATTTTGCCGCCCCACTTCGTGAACAGAGCGATAACTGCTGGCTGGGCCAAGTGGGCGTCCAAAGCCTGCTGGCTGCGCCAGTGCTCCAGCACCAGCATGCTGCCCGCTGCGCGGTCGTCCAGCGTGAAGGATAACAGCAGACAGCCCGGGTTGGCCAGCGCCAGCGGGATAGTCTGCCGCGCTTCGGCTACTAGCTCCTCCACCTCGGCGGGGTCCACATACACGCGCCCGGCTATGATAAGCGTGTTGGTAGTGGGCTGGCGAAGCGGAGCCACTGAGGTAACTGACGAAGTATTTTCCATAGGATATGTGTTTAAGCCACCTAGGCAGTAGTGACCTTGTTAGCAATGCGTTGGCTAGCGCCTACACCAGTTCGGTGAACAGCTCTTGGCGGGTCTTGCGCACCTTCTTAGCCGTTGCCAGAAAGTCCTTCGCCTCGTCACGGTAGCCCAGCGCCAGCACCACGGCACTGCGCAGATTGCGCTCGGGCAAGCCCAGCACCTTGTCCAGCGCCGTTGGGTTGAACCCCTCTATCGCGCAGGTATCGACTTCCTCCACGGCGGCCGCCACGATGCCATACCCTAGGGCGATATAGGCCTGGCGGGCGGCCCATGCGGCATACGCTTCGGGGCTCATGGGCAGCAAGCCTCCCTTGATAGCATCGGCAAAGCCCGTTAGCGAGTCGAGCGGCACCTGCCGCACCCGCGCGATGCGCGCCATGTAGGTATCTATGTCGGCAGCGCTGAGGGTCTGGTGCGCGGCAAATATCAATAAATGCGAACCCTCTACGATTTGGGGCTGCTGGCAGGCTTGCTCGTGGATACGCCCTTTGAGCGTGTGGTTTGACACCACGATGATTTCGTAGGGCTGGATGCCAGTCGAGGAGGCGGCCAGGCGAATGGCTTCCAGAATAGCTTCCAGCTTGGCAGCGGACACCGTCTGGCCAGTAAAGTGTTTGGCGGCATAGCGCCAGTTTAGGGCAGCAGCAAAATTCATGAGAAAGTAAAAGAGGGTAAAACAGCCACTAGCTCGCGTTACGCCGGGAGTGCCCTTCGCAATCCCAGCCAACTAAGACCCGCAAACTGCGGCGGGCTCGCTAGGTAGTGGGGGAGCAAAGGTGTGCTGTTTAGCGTACTTTTGTCAAGTAGGCACCTTTTTATCAGGTTGTTTCCCTGAGGAAACTATTGCTGATGGTCAATAATATATGAAAGAAGATAAAGTAAAAAAAGCGTACACGTGCGCTATTGCTGCCACTGTTGACATGGTAGGCGGCAAGTGGAAGACGAATATTCTGCTTCACCTTAAGGACCGCACCATGCGCTTTGGCGAATTACAGCGGGCGGTGGCCGTTTCCCAAAAGGTGTTGACCCAGCAGTTGAAAGAGTTGGAGCACGATGGCATTGTCTACCGGCAGGTCTATGCCGAGGTACCCCCGCGGGTCGAGTACAGCCTCAGCCCCTACGGCCAGACGTTGCAGCCGGTATTGGAGGCGCTCTATAGCTGGGGCCTGCGGCACTACATGCGCGCCGACCCAGCGTGCCAAGCCGGGAGTGCCGCCGTCGCTGAACCTGCGCCGGAAGTCGCCGCCGACAACCAGGCTTCTGCCTCCGCTGGGGTGGACCACCCGACCACTAACTAAAAGCTCAAGTGTACATTCTCTACAGGCGCTTACCTCAGGCAGTAGCGGACAAGTAACCGGGCCTAGTTGCCGATGCTACAACTGAAGTGCCTGCAGCTGGGTCAATTCCCCCGCTTGAAGCGGGCGCTTGGCTACTCAAACAAAGGTTAAATCGGCATACTTGGCCGAGTTCTGACTTCAGGAGGATAGCGCGGCTCGGGGCCAGTTGGGTAGTGCTAAGGAAACAGGGGTACTACCTGGCCGCCTTTGCTTAGAGGCCGAGGTACTGGGCAGCATTGAAGCGCTTGACATCGTCGAGGCGGGCGTAGCGCTCAATCATGGCATCGGTCTTCTGCTTGGTCTGGTTCTTAATGGCCTTGTTGCTTTGACCCGCTTCGACGGCCACTGTGACAAACGAGGCTCGCAGCGAGTGGGCGGTATAGGCCGCCCCGAGGTGGCGTTGCACCAAGTCATTAACACTTTGGTCGGAGAGGCGGGCACTGCCCGGCTGTGCCGCTCGCCGGCTGGTACCGCGGCTCATGCGCGTAAAGAGCGGTCCCATGGGCCGGTCGAGGACGGCGAGCCAGTCCTGCACGGCGCGCACCGGACAGTAATCAGCGGAAGGCGCATAGAAGACGGCTTTGTCTTCTTCCTCCCCGTACTGGTTCGTCTTGCTGCGCCGCAGGTGGATGACCAGCGCCAAACGGGTGAGCTCGACATCTTCCACGTTCAGGGCCACGAGTTCCGAGCGACGAAAGGCTCCCGCGAAACCGAGCAGTAGCAGCGCCCGGTCGCGCAGCCCCGTGGGCGTAGTCAGGTCTAGGGCCCGAATGGCCTGCTTGAGTTCGGCCACCGTGAAAGCCGGCGCTTGGCGTTGGCGCTTGCCGTGCACCCGGGCTACGCCGTCGAGTACCACGCCCAAGGCCTCGTGGCTGGTGGGCGAGGGCTGGCCCGCGAGTTGGTGCAGCTTCGCAATGGCCGCCACGTGCCGGCGGATGGTGGCGTACTTCTTGCTACGGTCGGCCAGCTGCGAGACATAGCCAGCGACGGTGGTGACCTCAGCCGGCAGGTAGCCGAGTTGGTGATGCTGGCAGTAATCCTCAAAGCTGCGCAGGTCGGCCGCGTAGCCACGCTTCGTGTTGGCCGCCCCCTGCAGACCCGCCTCGACATAGCGTCCCACGGAGGCCGGCATCTCCACTAACGAGTGACTGCGGGTGGGTACGATGACGGGCAACGCAGACGACTTTTCCATGGGACCTATATAATACGGTATAAACAGCAGCGAATAGCTAGCTGCTGATTATGCAAACTTAGTACCGATAATACTTACTTATCGGTACTAAGTTGAAAATCCAGTTTTCGCGTCAAAATAAGAGCTTTGGCTTTTAGAACGCCTCGTAACTGCTCAACTAGCCTGCGTCGAGTGCCACGCGGAAAATGCTTACTTCATTCGCCGCGTACCAGGTGACCTTGTCTACGTGCATCCCTAAGTTGAGCGCGACCCGTTGGGAGGCCACATTAGTCAGACTGATAATGGAGATAACGGATTGGGCTAAGTGGTGCGTACGCGCAAACGCTTTGCAACTCAAGGCTGCTTCGGTGGCGTAGCCCTGACCCCAATACGCGGGCAGCAATGAATAGCCGATTTCTAGCTCCGGCAGGCCATCGACGGTTTGCACTAGCAAGCCACAGTAGCCCACTAAGACGCCACTGCCTTTTTCGCGCAACGTATTTAATTCGCCTAACTGGTTCGCCGCCCGGTAGCGCTGGCTGGCAAACCACTGTTGGCACCGGGCAGCTGGCTCCTCCGCAGAAGCATAGGCCCAGTGGGCCGAGCTCCTCGGGTCTTTATAGAAAGGAAGCCACTCGGCAAAGTCAGCTTCGCTGACCGCATGAAAGTCGAGTCGGGCGCTGGCTTGGCCCAGCATGGAGTAGGTAGGCACACGTTGGCGGGATAACAGTAAACCTAGTTAGTTACCTCGGTGGTGAAGATAGTACCCCCTGTGACGAGCTATTTCAAAGAGAAATTAGCCACCTAAAGCAACAGATTTATAATATGACATAAATCACTTTATATCAGATACTTGGCACGTGTTAAACGTACGTTTAACTTTTGTGACAAACACCCAAATCCGGGTAGTTTTGTACCAATGACCAAGTTTGTCGCCTATTTCCGGGTGAGTACCGTCCGTCAGGGCCAGTCCGGCCTCGGGCTCGAAGCCCAGCAAACGGCGGTGCAGAATTTCCTGCGCGGCGATGCCCAACTCGTGGCGACCTTTCTCGAAATTGAGAGTGGCAAGAAAAACGAGCGGCCTCAATTGACTGCTGCAATTGCGCGGGCCCGGCAGGAGGATGCGGTGCTACTGGTGGCCAAGTTGGACCGACTAGCTCGGAATGTGGCTTTCCTAGCTACGCTCATGGAAAGTCAGGTACGCTTCCAAGCGGTCGACCTACCCGCGGCTGATGAGTTTACACTGCACATTATGGCGGCCGTCGCTCAGAAAGAGGCTTCGGCCATTTCCACTCGCACGCGGGATGCCCTGGCGGCGAAGAAGGCACGAGGTGCCCAACTCGGAACCCCAGCTAATTTGACTCAGGCGGCACGGGAGAAGTCGTGGGTGGCGATGACCCACAATGCGCAAACGAATCTAAATAATCGGCAGGCAGCGCAACTGGCGGGCTTGTTGCGAGCTACCGGTGCCATTTTTCGCGCAATTGCCGAGCAACTCAACCAGTCGGGCTATCGCACGCGACACGGGAAAGCCTTTCATCCCATGGGGGTGCAGCGGCTACTGCCTAAACCGACACAGTAAGCTGTCTATGTGTAGCAAGGCTCCGTTTGCAAAGAGCAGCCGTGCTGGCATTTCAAGCACTTGTCATGTAATAGTGAGGTCCAACCGGCAATCTGTTAGAGTAGGACTGGCTTGCCAACGGCAGGCAACAGGGCCTCCCCGTCAACGCCATTACCTAGCCTACTCCGCTAGCCCATTAAGCGGGCCAATAATTGGTTGAACATCCCCACCTCCGCCTGCTAGTGGGTTGGTAAACCGTAGTCATCTGCTTGAAAAATTGCCGCTAAATAGTGGGGCACGCTTCTCCTGTTCTCTCTAGTGAAGCACAACGGCTTAGTAGCCGCAATTGTAGGCGAGTAGGTCCGTTATCAAAAGGGCTTCGTGTCTATTGCCATTGGTGCAGGCAAAACGGCAATGGATAATAGCTATCCCCCTTGCGCAGGAGTAGGCTCGGCAGGTAGCTGCCACTGGTGTAAACTCACTTAATCCTCTTACTCATACAGTAGTTGAGGCAAACGTTCGGCCGCTGGTAGTACATAAGCCCCTATATTGGGCGCTGTTAGATCACTATGCTAGCCCCGACGCAAAACGTCGTAATTTCTAGTATACTGCTATCTAAAATACACCTTTTATTTTTTTGAGGTGGTCGGGTGAATCAGGAGAGAATTGGGTGCTAATTTCCCAACTCCATGGAAAAAGCTCCTCCCACGAAACGGCCGCGCTATGATGCGGCCTTCCGCGCCGAAGCCCTACGCCTGGCCAGCGAAAGCCGCTCGACGCTGGCCGCCGCCGGGGCTTTAAACATCCACCCCACACGACTCTACGCCTGGCAGAAAGCGGCCCAGCAGCCCTTGCCCGTGGACCCGACCGAGGCCGCCGAAGTGCGCGCCCTGCGGCAGGCCAACAAACGCCTGGTGCAGGAGTTGGAGATTTTAAAAAAAGCCATCGCCATCTTCTCGACCACCCAGACCCCGTGAGTCAGCTGCGGTTCATGGACCAGCAGCGCGTTCACTATCCGGTGCAGCTGCTTTGCCAAGTCCTCGGGGTGGTGCCCAGCCGCTACTACGCCTGGCGAAAAGGGCCGGTGGCGAGCGTAGAAGCCCCCGCGGAGCCGGCCTGGGAAACGGCGCTGGTCGACGTCTTTGACGACCACCAGCGCCGCTACGGCACCCGCCGCCTACGCGTCGAGCTGCGCGAGTTAGGGCACCAGGTGGGGCGGCAGGCTATCCGCACCGCCCTACGCCGTCAGGCGCGCAAGGCCTTGCCGCCCAAAGCGTTCGTGCCGCGCACGACCGATTCCACGCACGGCAAACGGTGCGCGCCGAACTTGCTGCTCGACCAGCCCAAGCCTACCCAGGCCAATCGGGTGTGGGTCAGTGACATTACCTACCTGCCCCTAGCCAACGGCAACTGGGTTTATTGCTGTGCTTTTCAGGACGTGTGCACCAAACAGGTGGTGGGCTGGCAAGTGCGAGCCGACATGCCGGAGGCGCTGGTTACCATCGCTTTGCAGCGAGCTCTGCTCGCCCAGCGCCCCACTCCCGGCCTGATTGTCCACTCCGACCGGGGCGGCCAGTACGTGGGCAAGGTCTACAAAAAGCTGCTGCGCGACGCCAAAGCCCAGCTCTCGCACAGCCGCCGGGGCGACTGTTACGACAACGCCCAGGCCGAGAGCCTCTGGTCGCGCCTCAAAACCGAACTGCTCGAACTCCGGGACTGGCCCGTTTTCACGGACCTGGCCGACGCGCAGACCAGCGTAGCCGACTATTTTGACTACTACAATCATAAACGCCGGCATTCCAGTATTGGCTATCTAAAGCCTTATCACTTTCACCAGCAGCTACTTGCTAACATCACCCAACTTTCTCCTGCCTAACTAGACCACCTCAACCGCAGGTAGTCTAGTTGGGCGGGATAGTTTGAGGCTATAGTTATCGTCAGTAAGGTGCACCTTGGGGGGCTCAGAAAGTCCAGATTAGGGCAAGTGGCTCAGAAAGTCCGCACGAAGTGCGTTTCTGGCCCGTGCTGGGGGTTCGCCAAGCCGAAAATGGGTGGCTCAATAAGGTGCAGTGGCTGTTGCAGAACTCCGTTCAGGGCTTTGTGCGCGGTCGCTAGCCGCTTTATCAGCTCAGAAAACGGCCGATAAAGCTATTTTGCTCGCGGTTTTTGTGCTGACTACTCGCCCTGTTGAGCGAGCGGGCGAGTTCTGCAACAGCCACTGCACCTTTCGGGGCCCAGTTAGGCCCTCAACCTGTCCAGCCTACCTCGACCACCTCACTCAGGCCAGCTGAGCTTAGCAGCTAGTAGGCTTTTACAAGCGGAAATTTTAGCGTCTTATCTTTCTTCACCAGCAAAAGCGTATCAGCCTGACGATCCTTCCGGATACTGTCTCCATACGCGGCAGCGGCTAGAAAGGCCTCCGCTCCGCTAACCTGGCTACCCTTTTGAGTGGTTGCGAAAGTATAGACTTGATTATTGGCTAATCTAAATTCTATCCAAAAGCCATGGTTTCGTAAGGCGCAGCTAGTTAATTTTTCTTTTATAGTAGCATTAGCGAAATCTGCATCACGTCTTTTGTTCAGCCTATTTACCGCATAATATATTATAAACCAAGTGGGTACCATGACTACTAGAGGCCAATACCGCTTTGATAGCTGTTTGAGAAGCGCTAGCATGAGAAGTGATTATCTAGGTCCAGACGGTCAATAATTGTATTTGATGCAGCCTAGTTTGTCGACTTTAGGTTTAGCCTGTTAGGTATCAGTGAGGAATAAACCAGGGATTGCGGCGCAGGCAGAGGCGGCCACTAAATTACCTGGCGGAAGGACCGCTCAGGTTTGCGCCACGTCAAAGTCGTTGAACGGTTCCACTACTTGCCCATTGATGCGCACGAGGGGATAGGTGTCAAAGCCGCCTTCCGCGAATACCTGAATCGACTCGGCATCCCAGACTACGGCCAGGTAGTAGCCTTGCTGGTCCTGCGGGTGCTCAAATGTTATTTCCTCTTGGTGGCGCAAATAATAAATGGCCGCCCACGGTTCTAATTGGACAGCCAGCTTAGCAGTGGCTCTATTGAGTAGCCTAAATCCATTCATAGGCGTAAAGAAAGCCTTGGGCAAGCGAGCACGGGGTCTGCCACTCGCCCAACAAGCGAGCGCTTTGCACTAGTTAAACTGCGCCGCTCAGGGTTAACACATACAGCAAAGGAAGCAAGAGAGAGTGGTGGTTGCGGCACTCTCTCGTTCGCTCACCCAGCATAATTTTTAATACATAAACTGCTAGTACGCAGCATAAATCCCTAGTTCTCTGGCTGATTTAGAGATAGCAGCCAGCGGCAAAGCGTAAGAGCCTCAACGGAATGCTGCAACAGCCACGAGTGCTTCCTGAATGGTAGTTGCGCGTCCAAAAAACCCTCCCGCTCACAGCCTCAAAAACCCGCGTTTTCGAGCCCTTCTGCGCGGGTGGGCTAGGTGTTCGAAAAGAAGTAGGTTTGTGAATAGAGGATGCCAGTTACTTTAGGCAACAATTGACAGCAGCAACAAGTCGGGGTTATGAGTAAAATCGGTAGCTTTTTTATGGGCTTAGCAGCAGGCGCAGTGACCTTAGCGATAATCGTGCTCCTGTTCTTTTTGGTTGCCGTGAAAAGCCATTGACGAGCAGGCTGACCTCATGCTAGCGAACAAGGCATTATGAATCTAAATCGAAAGTCCTTCTGGCTTGGCTATGTACTTGGCCTCGTGTTGACACTGGGCATGGGTGGGGGCTTGTTCTACTACAAGTTTCTGTATCAACCGGCTATTGGCTTAACCGAGATGGGGTTGGTTGATTTACAAAATCGGCCAGTAGCCAGTACGCGGTGGCAGGGGCAGCCAGTTGTCGTCAACTACTGGGCGACTTGGTGCGCCCCCTGTATAGCGGAGTTTCCGCTCTTTGAGCAGGCGGCGCAACGGGCCGGGAAGCGGGTGGTATTTGTCATGGTGTCGGACGAGCCGGCCGCGACCATTCACGCCTTCGCGCGAAAGCACCCCTACCGCTTTACCTTTTTACGGGTAGCTAAACCGCTGCCAGGGGTTAATGTGCGGCCGGTAACGTACGTGTACAATAAAAAGAAAGAGTTGCTGCAGAAGCACTCGGGTAGTGTGACAGCCGCAAAGTTAGCCGCCCTTCTTACCAGCTTAGGAAAGGACTAAACGAACAGGATGAGAGCTGCCATCGACGCCCGCGTCTCCACCAAAGACCAAGGTCAAACCAACGAGAATCAGCTGCGCGAACTGTGGGCCTTTACTGAGCGACTAGGCTATTCTGCATAGAGAGCGTGTGCGACCAAGAAGGGGACAGCGCCGAGCGGCCGCAGTTCCAACAGCTTTTCTCCGATGCCCACCAGCGGCGTTTCGACGTGGTGCTGTTCTAGCGTCTAGACCACTTCAGCCGCGAGGGTGAAGGTGTGTCAACCAGCACTACAGCGCAAATGTAGTACACTAAAACGACCGTTTTCGTTAACGCTTGTTTATCCTTCGGACTTTCCCTTGATAGGGTACTTATCTTATCGTTTTACCGCCTTTCCTGCTCTCATGCTGCCTATTTCACAAGATGTACTGCGCGGTTTAATGGCCAAGGGGGATTCTGCTGATCCGGAACTCCTCGCGCTCCTTCAAGAACTGGCCCCTTCGGCTACTTCGGATTTTGTCCTGCCCCGTTACCATTTATACGAGGTCTATAAGAACCGTCTGGGACTGAATTACGACCCCACGGCTCAAGAACTCATCGCGCTGGACATCACAGCGGAATACTACGAGGGAATGATACAAACGGTAAAAGCAATGGCTGCTAGCTCGCTGGCTAATACCCGTCTTCTCAAAATCAAATGCCTGGAGGCCGATTGCGCGCTATTTGTAGAGGAAAATCTGAAGGAGGTACTGGGCATTATCTATTTCCGGCCTGAGAGTGAAGCAGAGTAAGCTTCCTTAAACGCTCTTTTAAGTAAACGCTCAGCAATTGGCCGGCAACAGATGACAGTGAACCACTACCGAGCCGGGACGAGTTTTAGAAACTCGTTTACGATTGCTCGTTCACGAAATGGTTCAAAAGGACGGTTTCATAAACTCCCCTACCCTCCAAAAAAGGACCGTTTCGTGGAGGGTACTCACACGGCAAGGTAAGCAACTGCCAAAAAATATATTAGCACAGGGCCACTGTATTACAACCATTCAACAGGTTGTTTGACAATTGATTGAGCTAATTCTACGGTTGCTATCAAATCTAACAGGCCTACTGAAAAGCTCTCTTGTTTGGTAAAAGAGGCATTCATCCAGTCAATCATATACATTTCTCCTTGTTCATTCAACTCCGGTTCCTCGTCAGACATATCGAAGCCATCTGACTCTTCTAAGTCGTACCAGTAATCGTAGTTGATGGCTTGAATAATAATTCCCTTCAGAATTTGCCCATCGTACAGCCAGTTACCTCGTTGGATTTCTCTTTTTTGTTGGGTAGCCATGATAGAGGAAATATAGGCTAGCCAAGGGTATGACCGTCGTTATGGAACTCACGAAAGGATATCAGCTTATTGAGCCCTCATTTGCCAGGCCACTGCCCATGCAGGCTAGCGGACTCTATGCGACCTGCTCGATGCTCTGCTGGATAGCGGATACACTTATTGCCCAGGGAGACTTGACTACGATGCGCGTGACATTGGAGGTCATCGTGGCTAACTATAGCGGCCCCTATCCTTGCCTAGCCTTAGCGTATGTCGAAAAAGACGCAGTAGATGTTTCGGCGCACGTAGAAAGGCTCTGCCTTGCTTTTGTCGAAGAAGCACGTTTTGAAAGCTACTTGCAGTATCTGGCCGATAATAAGCCCCGCATAGACGCTCTCTATGAGGAGTTACTAACGTACGAGGATAGGCATCCACGCTGAGTTGGGGTGGTCCAGTAAAAACGGACAGTGAGCTAAGATAGGCTGATTTGGAAATCGCGTTCAAATTGGTGGGGCGAGCGATAGCCCAGCGCGGAGTGCCGCCGGTCGAGATTAAAGTAGGTGTCGAGGTAATGGGCGACCTCTAAACGGGCCTCTTCTAAGCTGGCGAACGCGCCGCCGTGCGGGAGCAACTCAGTTTTGAGCGTGCTCCAGCCCGCCTCAGCCTGGGCATTATCGTAGGGGTTGCCCGGCCGGCTATAGCTGGCCAGTGCCTGGGCTTTTTCGATGCGTGCCCGGCACGCCGCGCTGGTATATTGGCTGCCGCGGTCAGCGTGGATAATCAGGCCAGGCGCTGGCTGGCGCAGCGTCAAGGCCTGCTCCAGGGCCGTGAGCACCAGTTCGGTGGGCATGTGCTGGCCGAGGTGCCAGCCGACTACCCGCCGCGAGCAGGTATCGCGCCAGGTGGCCAGATAGCACCAGCGCCCGCCGACTAGCGGCAGGTAGGTGATATCTCCGACCCATACCTGATTGGGGGCCGTGGGAGCGGGCTGGTTAAGCAGCAAGTTTTCGGCCACGACCGCTTCGGGGTCAGCCACGGTGGTGCGCGGGCGGTGCGGCCGCGTACTCAGCGCCCGCAAGCCACGGCGACGTAGCCAGCTGCGCAGGGCATAGCGCCCAATGGCGTGCCCTTCCGCACGTAATTCTGCCCGCAGGCGACGGGTGCCATAGCGCTGGGCATGGCGCGAAAAGGCGGCGGTAGCCGCCGGCTCCCAAGCAGGCGTTGGGCGCGCTGTCCGGCTCCGCCACTGGTAGTAGCCCGCGGCACTGACGTGTAGCACGCGGCAAAGCACCTGCACGGGCTCGGTAGGCGCCACCTGCTCGATAAACTGATAGCGGCTCATGACTGAGGCGGTTGGGAGAAGATAGTCACGACTTTTTTTAAAATATCGCGCTCCTGTTCCACGCGCTTGAGCTCGGCGCGCAGGCGCTTACTCTCCTCGCGCTCTGCACTGCTAGGCACGGCCTCGACTAATGCTTGGCGCTGCCAGCGGCCCAGTAAAGCGGGCGCGAGCCCCTGGGCACGGGCTACGTCGGTTTGCCGGGCCCCAGCGGCTACTTGGCGCACGCACTCGGCTTTAAAAGCCGGCGTGTATTTCTTGCGGGTCAGCGGCGAGCCGCTCGGAAGTGTTTTGTCGGGCATGAGCAGTGGAAGATAAGACGTGCCACTGGCTGTTTTTACTCGACCACCTCACTGGGCCACGGTCTATCAACAGTGGACGCGGGGACGAGATGCGCGCGTGTTCGAATTTATCGTACATGATTTCAATGAGCTGCAGCGCGTGCTGCTTGGCCGCGAGGCCACACCCTCGGTCATCGTGCTCGACGAGCGCACGTTGCAAAGCACGCCCGAGAGCGGGCACCAGGCGGGCTGGGTCGGGGCCAAGCGGCGTAAGGGCAGTAAGGCCCACATCGCCGTTGATACGCTGGACCAGTTGCTGAGCGTGGTCATCACCCCGGCCAATGAGCAAGAGCGGGCGCAGGTGGGCGAGTTAAATGCAGGAACTAACGGGCCAGACTGTGACAGTGGGCTTTGTCGACCAAGGTTATACGGGCGAGGAAGCCGAGTACGCCGCAGCTGTGCACGACATTGACCTACAAGTTATTAAGAAGACCGAAGGCCAAACCGGCTTTATCCTCTCGCCCAAGCGCTAGGTCGTTGAGCGCAGCTTTGCTTGGCTCAGTCGCTTTCGGCGGCTGAGCGTCAGCTTGCAGCAACTCCATTTCGTCGTCTTCGCCTGTATCATGCTCGCCCCACACGCCGCAAGTTCATAACAGGCTCTAGAGGGTGCTATAATCCTTTTCGAGTTAGTTCAGGTAGGCGAATAGTGCAGCTCACCTAGTTCGGGGTAGCAAACAAATTCAGTGTCGAAGGCCACGAAATCCGGGCCAATCTCCACATTGGCCACTTTGCCCTGCCGCAAGTAGAACACGGCGGGGAAGTGCCGGGAGCGCGGGGAGGTTCGTACGGTTGTAGTAGTGTCCCCCAGCAGATAGATAATAACGGGGTCAGTCAAATCTGTGACGAGCTGTTGGACCAACCCTGATAGCTGATAAGTTATGAGAGCACCCAGTCAGTAGCATACTGGACTGGGTGCAGCTTTGCCCTGGATGGTATTTGGTCAGCCTTGGCCTTGGCCTATAGACAAATTCTGTGTCAGAGAGCGTTAAACAGGCTATAAAAATTATAGCTTCAATTTTTAACAATTCTGTGCCTATATAAGCACAAGGTATTGAAATAATGCAATCCGTTTGCTATGTGCATCTTGAAGTGGCAAACGCAGTCGCAATTGCAAGCTTAATTGGAGAGCCTGTTATATGCTGCTCCTTGATAAGCTCTGATGTGTTATTAATTAATATTTTATATTGAAGCCGCTATTTACCCGTATTAAGTTGCCTCAGGGAGAACTGGGCAGCAGTGCCATTTTTCACTTAGTTGAATCTAGTTCCTTAGCCGTTGTGAGTGCCACTTTTCACTTAGTTGCTTTAGAAAAGTTCTTGTTTTCATGCAACGGCTTTTCTGTTTTGCTATAATACTGTAAAACAGGCGTTTACTATAATATTTTTCCTATGAATATTACTAGTTTTCCTTGTACATAGCAACGGACAGCTATCGAACATTTGGCTTTGGAACGCTCAATAATGGCTGCTTAAGCAAAGAAGCATTACGCACCCCCAGTTATCAACAACTACTTGATAAACAGAAATTTAAAAAAAAATTAAAAAACCGAACTTTGCTTCTGTTTTTCTAAAGCTTTTCTTTCTTCTTTCTTCTATGCGCCATATCTATATGAATATCAAAGTTTTATCTCGATTTGCTAAGTGAAAAATGGCACTCTGCTGCGTGAAAAATGGCACTCTGCTGCGTGAAAAATGGCACCATCTACGTGAAAAATGGCACTCTGCTGCGTGAAAAATGGCACCATCTACGTGAAAAATGGCACCTACGTGAAGAATGGCACCTTTCTACCCCATTCAGGGCCTGCTTCGCAGGCTAAATGGTTGCCGTGCACCTTTTCGGCTGCTGCGTGAAAAATGGCACCCTGACTTTCTAATCGGCCTTTTTACGAGAGAGCTAAATTAATTTCACTTAGTTGTTGCTACTTTTGGCTGACAAGTCTTTCTGTCTGCTCCATGGTTTCGCAATCCGTTGACTATCCCCGTGCCTACCAGGCCAACGCGCTGGTGCGAGCCCCTCTTAAACTCTCGAACGTAGAGGCTCGTCTGTTTGCCTTGGCTCTCGGGTGCATCCACCAGGGCCAAACGGAGCTACCGGGTATCTCTATCCCAATGAGTAAGGTAATCAGACAAAAGAAAGGGGGAAGCGTCTACGAAACTATTCGGGAAGCCTGTAAAGGGTTGATGTCCAAGATAGTCAGTATTGAGGCAAAGAATAAGAGTAAGAACCGATTCACGGCCTACTCCATCATCAGCTTCATGGATATCAACGAGGGAACGGGTCTTATCACGGGTAATTTCGCTCCTGAGATAAAGCCTTTCCTGCTGCAGCTGGCGGAGCACTATACCTACGTAGAGATTGAGATGCTGCTGCTGCTGCGTTCCGCGCACGCCCACCGGCTATTCTGGCTGCTCAAGTCCTGGGATGACGTGGGTGCCTGGGAAGTGGATTTTGAAGTGCTGCGTAAGCAGATGCTGGGGGATGACAATGAAAAGACCTACACGATTTTCCATGACTTCAAGCGCTACGTGCTGGAACCCAGCCTGCGGGAAATACACGCTTTGGGCTGGCTGGTGAGCTATGTTGCGCTCAAGGAAGGAAAGAAAGTGCGGGCTATTCGTTTTTCTATTCCGGAAACTAACCATGAGGCACTGTCACCTGACCTGCCTTCATCTCCTCTGGCTATCAAGGGTGAGCGTGAGGCGCGGGACAATCAGCCTATGCCGGATAAGCAGATGACGCTAAATCTCTCCGCTGACTCGCCGACCGTGCAGCAGCGGGTGGTCACGCGCTTGCAAAAGCTGAAGCTCACCCCTGCGCAAATTCAGCATATCCTGCAGTATCTGGGCGATGACGAACCAAAGCTGGCGAAGCTGATGAAGGTAACTCACCCCCTATTACGGGACTTTGAAGCTGGTAACAAGGTATTTGAAAACCTCGGGGGCGCTACGATTAACCAGCTTAAGACCGAGTTTGCAGGGTTGTACCAGACGCTGAAGTAGGGTAGTATAAAAGTCGAATAGGCGGGGAGGATAAAGTAAAAAAAAGTAAAAAAGCCAAGAAAAAATTTAGCGCTTTTTACTAATTTATACTGTTTTGTTTACTTATTATCAAGCAATTAAGCGGCTCATGGGGTCCTCTCAGGAAACGGAAAATATAGCACGTTAAGCTTTAGCAGTTCGCTCATTACGAGCTGGTTATTGCAAAGCGAAACGGCCGTTATGCTGTACAACTTAACCAGCATGCTCCTGTGAGTCGATAAGAGCGGGAAAGGCTGTAAAACTGTTCAGAAAACCTGTTCACCAATCAAAGTTCAGGAAATCAAGTCTGTTGAATGGGGAAACTGTACTTCGTTGGTGGCCCACTGCCTCAAGTTTTTGAGCCATAATGACTCGCCGGTTAAGCCATTTTCCTTAGCGTGCTATATTTTCCGTTTCCTGAGAGGACCCCTTCATATGCTTGCCCTAATAAGCAGGAATGTGACCCTATTGAAACACTAGTCGCTGCAGCAGCAGAGCAGCAGGAATACCTAGGGCCATGCCGTTAAGATACTGCCCAGGCTAAGTACGCTTACCGAGGCAGAGCTTAGCAATAGAGTTGCCAGTTGCTTCGCCAAGCACTCTTGCACTGGTTTTATTTTCGGCAATGCATAAATCGTGAATTTGCTTTCTAAGCGCTCAACATCTTGCAAGTGTACACCATGACTTCTATCTCCTAGTAGTTGACTGGCGGGCGGTTTCTAGCCCTAATAGCTGGCATTTTATTTCCCGGCTCCTGCTAAGCGATGAGATGTTGCTTCACAAAAGCCGCATCAAGCCAGCTTCACGCAAAGCAACAGTCTATGCAGACGATATCATGGTATACCCGTTCGGGTACTAATGCAGTTAATTCAGACTGCCCTTGTGCCCGAATAGGTGCAAAAGAGCGAGGTTGCTGCTAATTACCCGAGTTCGGGTATAACGCTATGCCTACTCCTCTGGTGGCTACATTCGTTAAGCAACGGTAAGCAACGGCGCAAGCTCCTGCACCTTTCGCAGTCGGATTTAGCTGCCAAGGCCGGGTGTAGGGCTGCGCTTTGTGCGTGCACTAGAGCAAAGCAAGCCCACCTTGCAACTGGATAAGGTGAACGCGGTGCTCTCACTCTTCGGCCACGAGTTGACGCCCGCGCCCATCGACCGCGCCCTTCTGATTTCCTAACCATGCGCAGCGCCGAAGTACACCTGCACGGAAAGCCAGCCGGTCATCTGATGCAGGATGAAGAAGGCTATACCTTCACCTACGCACCGCCGCACCTGCAGGCGGAGTTCACCCAGCCCGTTAGCCTCACGCTGCCCCTACGGGGAGCGGATACTCTTTCTCTTTTTCGATGGTTTTATCCCTGAAGGCTGACTGCTAGAAGTAGCTGAGCGCAACTGGAAGCTTAACCCCCGGGACCGCAACCGCATGGGCTTGCTACTAGTGTGCTGCCAGGACTGCATCCGGACTGTCAGCATCTACCTCCTCCCCCTGCTGAAGACGCATGAGCCGCTGCCTCTACTGCTGCCAGCCCCTGATGACCACAGCCCCGGAGTATCACCCCGCGTGCAGCCGCAAGCTCTTCGGTAAGACCACACCCCTGGCTTTTCCCTATTCCGAGACGCAGCTGCTGACCCTGGCCGAACAGCTTATCCGCAGTTATATAACCGTCACGGGCAGCCCAAGCTCTCGCTAACCCTAGCCGCCACCGGCGACGCAGGGCAGCCGACCCGCTTTACCGTCGTGGGCGCGCTGGCAGCCTATATCCCTCAAGCTACCCCGCACTACCCCGGCCTGCCGGAAGTTGAGGACCTGACCGTGCACCTGGCGGCGCCGGTGGGTTTGGCCACCGTGCCCCACGGTCTGCTGCGCCTGGAAGGAAGTTGGCTTACGTCACCCGGCGCATCGGCCGGCACCAGGGGCAGAAGCTGGCCATGGAAGATATGTGCCAGCCCACCGAGCGCCTATAAGTATGATGACTCGCACGAGGTGGCCAAGGCTATCCTGCGCTACTCTGCCAACCTAGGGCTGGACGTGGTGAATTACTACGAGCTGGTACTCTTCAGCTTCCTGACCGGCAATGCCGACATGCATCTGAAAAACCTCTCGCTGCTGCACACACCCGGCCTGGGCTACGGCTTGGCCCTGGCCTACGACCTGGCCGCTACGACCTTTGTTAATCCGGCCGATACCGAAGAGCTGGCCCTGACTCTCAACGGCCGTAAGAAAAAGCTTAAGCCCGCCGATTTTCAGCAGGCGGCGCAGCGTGCCGGCGTCACCGGAAAAGTACTCGCTGGACTCTTCACTAGGTTCACAAGAGTCAAGCCGGCCTGGCATCGCTTCATTGACGACAGCTTTCTGTCACCGGAGCTACGGCAGTGTACCACGCGCTGCTGAACCGTCGGTTTGCGCAGCTGGGATTAGACCAAAACAGTAGCTGGTAACCGGCTCCCGGCATCATACTGCATACTGCAGCAGGAAGTCCACGGTTTTCTGGTCTTACCCTCGCAACCCTAGGCTCCCCGGCCGCGCCGGATGCGCTCGCGCCGCCGCTGCTCCAGCTCCCGGGTCTGGCTGGGCCGCGGGGGTGCCTGGGGCACGCTGGCAAAAAGCAGGCTCAGTGCTTCCTGCAGCGCCTGCTTCTGCGAGTACTCATAATCACCAGTTGCCCGCCGGGCGTGTACGTAGTCGCGCAGCTGCTCCAACTGCCCGCTGCTTACTACGAACGTCTGGCGCAGGTCGCGCTCCTCAGGCACCACTGAATCAACAGCTTCTATAGCAGTGTTACTCGTATTCTTACTATTACCAGTATTTACCGTTTTTTTATTATTATCAGTGTTACCAGTGTTCTCCAGCTCCTTCCCCTGCTTGTCCGCCAGCCGGGCAGCGGGCTCATCCGTCAAGTCAAAGAAGTCGCGCTCCGAGATTGGTTTTGCGGGCGCAGCGACGGCTGGCGCGGAAGTGGTTTTGAAAGTCTTAGCCATGGATGATGCGGGAAACGGTGAGGAGAGATTAGCGGGTCAGGATTTCGTCTACCAGCGCCTGGTAGTCGGCTGCCCCCGCGCTCTTGGGCGCGTAGGTAAAAATGTCCTGCGCCAGATGGGGGGCTTCCCCCAGGGCGATACTTTCCCGGATAGTAGTATTCAGAACCAGGCCTGGATACTTGGCGCGCAGCTCTTCGGCGGTATCGCGGCGCAGCACCTTGCGCTGGTCGTAGCGCGTGAAGAAGATGCCCCCTACCCGCAGGCCCGGATTCATGCGCTTCTGCACCTTACCCACGAGCTCGATCACCTTCTCCACGCCTTCGGTGGCGTAGAGCTGGGCTTCGAGGGGGATGTAGAGGGCATCGGCGCAGGTGTAGGCGTTGAGGGTAATCAAACCCAGCGCCGGTGGGCAGTCCAGCAGGATGTAGGCGCATTTATCCCGGAACGGCTCCAGCAGCTCCTTCAGCAGGTACTCGCGGTCCAGCTCATCGCCCTTCACCTTTTCGAAGCCGGAGATGGCAGTCGAGCCCGCCAGCAAACCCAGGTTTTCGCCGACTTTGTAGGGATGCGCCTTGTAGTCTTCCAGCAAGGCCCCGTACACGTTCTTCTCCGCCTTACCGGTCAGCAGGCCCCGCGTCAGGTTAATCTGGGGGTCTAGGTCAACGAGCATCACCTTGTGCCCCGCCCGGGCCAGCCCCGCGCCAATGTTTGCCGTGGAGGTCGTTTTGCCTACTCCACCCTTCTGATTGGTAAATGCCAGAATCTTACTCATGGCGCAAATATAAACGGCAAGCACCTTGTGATGTTACCCATGTTGTCATTATTTCAGGTATTTACTTTATTACAGGTATTAAATATGTTTCTTGTATTAATCTTATTACCAGTGTTACTTGTATTATTACATAATCAACTTGATTCTAAAAGCCTGATAATAGCCTCCGAACGGAAGGCAATGTTATAGGGTACATTCTGACTTTTAGAAATCTAAAGCAAACATGAATAGCTCAGCCCTCTTCTACAACGCTATTATGCACGGTTTGCGTGAACAGCACGGGCTGGCCGCGAAACTTCCCACAGCTGATAGAAAGCGCTGCAAGCAAACAGGCCTGTCAGACCCAAGGGAGTGATTTGGGCGGCACCAAAAAAGTGCGAAATACCTGACGGGCAAAAGTGGTCGGGCTGTTATCCTGAGCGAGAGCTTACGGTAAGAAGCGGTGGTGTGCGTCTGTCTGGACCTATACCCAGTCTTACCCGCATGAGTCTGCTCAATAGCCTAGCCCGCCAGCTAACGCAGCCCGCCACCATTACGGCAGTGCAGCCCATTGCGGCGCACACCTACGCCTGAGTCTGATTGGCCCGGCCCTGGCCCGCTGGGCCTGCGTACCCGGCCAGACCCTGAACGTATTCTTTGGCCTGAGCACCCGCGCCGAAGCGAATAGATTACGCAAGCGCACCTATTCCATCTGGGGCTACGATGCGGCAGCGGGAAGCCTGGAGCTGGCCGTCTGCACGTTCTCCGATGGACCGGGGGCGCGTTGGGCTGCCGAGTGCCGCCCCAGCGACCTAGTGCATTTCTACGGGCCGGGCGGTAAGTACCTGCTTGACCCTACGGCCCCGGCCTACACCCTGTTGGGTGACATCTCGTGCCTGACGCACTTCTTACGAATTGCGGCGGCACCTACCCACGCAGATACCCGTGGCCAGCGTCATTCACGCCTGGCACGCCGACAACTGCTTTGCGGATATCGATGGCAGTTGGCCGCTGCATTTTGTGATAGCCGATACCCTGTCAGCAGCGCAGTATCTAACCGCGGCTCAGGAGCAAGGCATGGTACTCAGCTCACCCTGGGCGCTGATATACCGGGGCGGGCTGCAGGCGACGTGCGTAGCCGGCCATCACCTGCTCCAGCACGAGCACCACTGGCCCGCCGGCTTATTAAAAACTAAGCCTTTCTGGAAGTAATCAGGCGAGTCAGGTTCACCGGCTATCCGACGATTTCGTAAGCCTGACACGGTATTTAAACGAAACAGGCGTTTATTTCCCCACTGCCTCTTCTCGTGGCAAGCGACTACATTTAAGACAACTACTTGCTGCTGCCGCTTGGTTACTAGGCCATCAGCAAGGGGTACAACAGCTTGGAAATACCTTATCAGTCAAAGCAATTGCAATGGGCAACACAAGTAATACCAATAATAGGTACAATATTAGTAACACTCATAACACATTCGTTAGTAAAGAGCAGAAAAGCCAAGCCAGAAACGTTGTCATACCCACGGCCTAGAGCAGTTCTGTAGTCAGCATACGTGATAGCCACCATGGTCAAATCAGTTTCGGGCATCTTCGGCCGCTATCCACATCCGCGCTGTTTATAAGGCAATCGCCAGCGATTCACGGGTAGGGCAACGACCGTACGCAGCGGCTTACGCTTGCTAAAGGCCATTTCGCCAGGGATAAAGTCCGGCGAGTACGGAGGCAGGTACCGCAGCCGCGACCCACGGGCTTCCACCAATTCGGTCAGCCCAGCCGCTTTAAAGACCCGCAGGCCGTAGAATATGACCTTATCACTTGGCTGCAAGTTCGGCCCCTTCAGATTATCCTCCTGCCAATGCCTGCCCCAGCCCCCTTTTCCGAGCGTGAAACCCTGCTGTTTAACTTGGGCCAGCCGCAGCCAGCGGCTGGCCGACTGCCCGAGCTACCATCCGAATGCGGCTCTCCAGCAAGAACCTACTATTTTGATGACTGGTACCAGACACCCGCTGCGCTGCAAGCGCAGCTCACTGGCTACCAAGCAGCCCTCTGGCGCGCAGCCGGTGAGCGCACGTGGGCACTTTCTTTCGAAGCGGCTACCGTGCTGCTGCCCACGCACGCAGGCTCCGGAGCCCCACTCGACTTTGTAACGGTGTGCCCCGCCAAGGGTGGCGGCTACCTGGCCCTGCATGTGGGGACATTGGTGTTTTACGACGATTACCGGTCGCCCGTACTGCCGCAGCTGCTGGCCGAGGTAGTGGCGCGCACGGCCGTGAAAGTAAATTACCTGGAAAGCCACGATTGCTAGCGTTCAAAGGCACTACCTGCTAGCTCCTATTGAACGCTGCTTAAACATCACGCTTAACCACTTTTCGAAGTAGGAATTATTAATCGTGTTACTAGTATTTAGCGTATTACTCATGTTCTTTTAGTAAGTACTGAGCAGTCCTCATTCGCTTGCTACTAAATTGCAAATCAATTAACTACTCTACTGCCACTGAGCGATGCGCCTTGTTTGCTTGAACCACCTGCTCCGGCTACTGCTGCTACTGCCCGCTTACCCGGTGGTGGGGCAAGGCCGACCTAGCGCGGGGGGTGCCATCGGCATCGTACCCGGCACCGGGGGCCCGACGACAGCAGCCCGGCCCGATGTAGCGGTGGCGCCTAGCCGGGGCGTAGTGGTAGCGGGCCACCCACCCGCCGGCACCGGTTTGCAGGCTGCCTACTATGCGGGAGCCCTACGGGGAGCCGCTGCCTGCACCCGCATCGAGCCGGGTGTGGGCGTGACGTGGCGCGGAAAGGCCCCCGCGCCGGGCGTACCGGGGCAGGGCTTCTCGGTGTGCTGGACGGGCTACGTGCGCGCTCCGGAAACGGGCGTCTACGTGCTGCACACGGAGTGGGATGACGCCACGGACATCTATTTTGCGGGAGAAAACGTGCTGGCGATGGAGCGCAACGACATGGCGATGTTTGGCTCCAGTGAGGGCTTTATACCGGTCGAGTCGGTGCAGTATTTCACGGCCGGGCAGTTTTACCGCATCAACCTGGCTTATAAGAATGTGCAGGGCGTGTCGCGGGCCGTCCTCGCCTGGGCCCGGCCCAGCGAGCTAGGGCACCCAACCAAGCTGGAGCAGACCTACTACGCGGCCAAAGGCCACCGCTACACCATCATTCCGCAGGAGTTTCTGTACCCCGAGCTGCCCCGGCCACCTGACGCGGCTGCCGCTCCGGCTCGGGTGTCCCGGCCCACTGCGGCGGCGATGGTGCGGCGTCAGGTTGCGACCCCGCCGGTAGCCTTTCGCAGGCCAGCGCCAGTACGGCCAGCGCTGTCACCTCCCGCCCCAGCGCCCCTGCCTGCTCTAGCCACGCTGGCCCGGGGCACGGCGGTAGAGCTGCCCAGCCTCTACTTCACCCAAAGCACGGCCGATTTACTGCCGGCCTCGCGCCCCACCCTGAATGCGCTGGCGCAGGAGTTGCGCCAGCGCCCGGCCCTGCGGCTGGAAATAGCAGGCCACACTGATAATGTAGGCGAGGCCGACCGAAACCTGCGCCTCTCGCGGCAGCGCACCCAGGTGGTGCGGCGCTACCTGGTGCAGCAGGGCATCGACTCACTGCGACTCACGGCCCGGGGCTACGGCGGCACCCGCCCGGTAGCCGACAACCGCGACCCGCAGCAGCGCCCCCACAACCGGCGCGTAGAAGTGGTAGTGCAGTAGCAGGCAAAGCCGAGCTATCAGGGAGGGCCCCTGTACGGTCGCGCCGTTGTTAGCCAACTCCTTCAGGCACCTAAGCAGGATACAGGACGGCGGCTACTAGCGGATAGCGGGCGAACCAGGAAATGGGCCAAGCGAATAGACATTACAACCAGCTTGAGTAAGCAGCTATTATTCAATAAGTAACCAAATAAACTATTTTGCTTCACTGCAGTATGTTATCTGTGTTGTTAGTGTTACTTATAAAGTAAATGTTAATAGTGTTATCGTTGTTACTAATTAACAGCTAAATATTGGCTTTACTTCACTAGGCGAACGACCAGCCTCCTCTACAAGGTGGCTCAGCTACGCTGAACATAGCGGAGCAGCTGGTTGAGGAAGCTATTGAGAAACGGCTACCCACCCCGTCGGAGCCAGCGAAAGCGACCGGGCCGCCGTAGTGCACCTTGAGCCCTTACTGCTTCGCTATGCCACCCGTTCCTTCCACTGCCCCGGCACCAGCCCCGCCCTCAACGCCCTGCTGGGGGCGGGGCTGGTGCCGGCCAATACGCTGCTGTTGTACTGGTATCTGTTTTACTACGAAGTCAGCGAAAACGACCAGCTTTTCTACGCCCCGGTGCTGGTTACGGCGCTGGCGGCGCAGTGGGCGCTGCTGGCGGTGGTCAGCGCCCGGCCCTGGCGAGGGTGGTTTTGGGTGGCCGCCGGGCTGAGCGGGGCGGCGGCCGGGCTGGCCTGGGCAAGCTACTGCTGGCTGCTGGCCTTCGGCCGCGGCTTCAACCATTAGCGCCATGCCTGGCCGATGAAAGTGTTTTTCAACCGCCTGAACTGGGCTAGCCAAGTGCTGCTGGGGCTGTTTTTGGTTCTGGCCACGCTAGCGCTGCACAACTACCGGACCTACGCGCCGGAGTCGCGGTACCGTCTGCGCACCTTCTACGACGATGCCTACGGCTTCCCGGTGTACGTAAATGAGCTGGATTTCTGGCCCGGTGAGCCGACTATCAGCGGCTCCGCCGATGGCGTGGCAATGGCCCTGGGCCCGGCGGGCATCGACTCGTCGGGGGTGCCCGCCGGCACGGCTACCGGTACCTGGGGCCGCGGGCCGGCGGGCATCGACAACGCGCTGCTGCCGCTGCCCACCGCCCTGGCCGTCAACTACACTTCGGTAGTGGAGCAGCGCAGCTACGGCGGGCGCGTGCCGCTGCCCCGCGCCCGCCTCGACAGCGTGCTGGCCCACCTCACGGCCCACCCCGAGCAGTACCAATCCATGTATGCCTACCCCGAAAACGAGCCGGGCTTCGAGCTGCAGGCCGGGCTGGGGCCGGGTGGGCTGGTCGTGGTGTGGCTGCTAGGCGAGCAGTACCAGGTGGAGCTAGCCCGCGCCCACCTGCCGGTAGTGCCCACCACCTGGCCCAAATCCGCGGGCGTGAACCCCAACGCGCCCTTTAGCAGTGCCGAAACCGAGCCGGCCCCGCCGGCCCGCCGCTTTGCCGAGCTGCGGCGGCAGGTGGGCCGCGCCGAGCTGGCGCACCTGGATTCGTTTCCGCACACCTCGCCGGCCCTGCTCGACTCGCTGGGCCAGCGTTACCGCTACCGCCTGCGGGTGCTGGGCCAGCCCCTGACGCTGCCCACCCTCAACGCCACCTTTCTCGACGGCGAGCGGGAGCCGCTGGCCGCTCCCGGCGGCGACGCTGGCCTGCTCGGGCGCGCTGTGCCCGACGGCCTGCACTACACCGTAGCCGGCCCCGCCCTGCGCACGCACGAGCGCAGCACCGTATTCGAGCCCACCGAAACCCGCCGCGCCTTCGCCCGGGTGCGGGCGGCCTGCGCCCCCGGCGAAGTGCTCGAGCTGCGCCTCCTCACCAGCGGTGAAGACGTGCGCGTCGAGCTGCGCTGCCGCCGCCTGACGGTAGCGCTGCCTCGAACCATTACCTACGTCGGGCCCGACTAGCCCCACGTCGCCTGCCTTGCGGCTTGCCATTGCTACCCTAATGCTAGCGGCTCAAAGGTTGGTGAGAGCGGCTGGTAGCCTGGCCCCAGCACCTGTTTTACGGCCCGCTCGCTCAAGCACCTTTCCACAAACTCATTCAGATTGACGCCTCCATAACGCAGCCCGCCCATGCGCGAGGCGATGACGTATATAGGCAACTCCTTATCAGGCCCCCGTCGGCTGGTATCCCACGCCAAGTATTCACCATTTTCACTCATCGCAAAGGGCAGCAGCGAACGCTCCAAGCCCAGGTAGCCATCCGGCTCCAAGGGGAAGGGGTCGTCGGGTTCTATTTCTGCGTAAAACGCATTCATTGCTTCCCGGATGTAGGGACTGCGCACCAGCCAGGAGTCCGGGTAGTCGCCTAGGGGCACGTAGACAAGGAATAGGCTACCTAGGCGGCCCCACCCAAACTCCTTGGCGAACTCCTGATAAGAGGGCGGAAAACCCAGGTTATCCGGCAGCCGGTGATTCGCTAGATACTCCGTATCGACGGCCACCGGTGCGAGGGGCCTGGGAAGTTGCTGAAAAAGGTACACGCGATTTACCTAACAGGTGGAAAGCCCACAGCAAGCTGCTTGGGAACGGGCGGTGGGAGTAATGTGCTTTTCGGCGCCCCTCTAGTGGGGCTAATGCAAATAAACTCCGCTTTTCATCTTACCCAAGACGAATTCATCATAAGGCAACCAAAGCGAGATGCGGAGAATAAGGGTTATATTCGCTGCATAATTTGCGGAGATTAAATGTATATTTACCAGCAGCCCACTTGGCCAAACTTTACCTGGCAGCACGAGCAGCTAGAACCGCTCCTAGGGGCAGTGCGCCACCAGCAGGGGCGCTTGCTGGGGCACATGGAGGCGCTGGGCTTTTCGTTGCAGGCCGAAGCTGTACTGCAAACCCTTACGCTGGAGGCACTTAAATCCAGCGAAATAGAAGGCGAGATACTGCCTGGCGAGCAGGTGCGCTCCTCACTGGCGCGCCGCTTGGGCATTCCTGTGGCCGGGCTCGTGCCCGCCGAGCGACGGGTAGACGGCGTGGTCGAGATGCTGCTGGATGCCACCCAGGGCTTCGCGCACCCCATCACGGCGGAGCGCCTGTGCGACTGGCAGGCGGCCTTGTTTCCCACCGGGCGCAGCGGGCTGCAGCGCATCCAGGTGGGCGCCTGGCGCACGGGGGCCAAGGGACCTATGCAAGTAGTTTCCGGGGCAGTTGGCCGGGAGCAGGTGCACTTTGAAGCGCCCGAAGCGGAAGCGGTAGCCGCGGAAATGACCCAATTTCTTACCTGGTTTAATGCTAGCCCGCCCCTCGATGCCGTGCTCAAAGCCGGAGTTGCGCACCTTTGGTTTGTCACCATTCACCCCTTTGAGGATGGCAACGGCCGCGTGGCCCGCGCCCTGACGGAGCTCCAGCTGGCCCGGGCCGATGCGTCGGCCCAGCGCTTTTACAGCCTCTCGGCCCAGCTGCGGCTGGAGCGCCCTGCCTACTACGCCCAGCTGGAAGCAGCCCAAAAAGGCGGCCTCGACATTACGGCGTGGCTGACGTGGTTTCTGGCCTGCCTGAGCCGGGCGCTGCGGGCCACGGAGCAGACCTTGGCCCAGGTCCTGGCGAAAGCCCGGTTTTGGGAGCAGCATGCCGCTTTTGCCTTCAATGCCCGGCAGCAACGGCTGCTCAATCAATTGCTCGACGGCTTCGAAGGCAAGCTGACGTCTTCCAAGTGGGCGCTCATCGCCAAATGCTCGCAGGATACGGCCACGCGTGATATCCAGGCCCTGCTCGACCAGGGCATCCTGGTCAGGGAAGCGGCCGGGGGGCGCAGCACCAGCTATCGCCTCGCTTAGGATGGATAGCTCCCAAGCCGCTGTTAATCAGAATTATTGAGCTCAAATCATCCAGTAGCATTGGCTTGCCTTAGAGCGTCCTACGTTTGAGCCGCGGCTTAAACTTGGGTCTCGCTGCGACAAAAAAGAACAAGATGGGTTAGAGTGTAGGGCCAGCCGTTGAGCAGGGCGACGGGCAGACCTTTGGGCACCAATGTAGCCGGCAGCGGCCTATTGGTAGCCGGGTCGGGTGGGTAGAACTTCACCAGAAACCGGCGGCCCACCAGTAGCTGGCCGCCGAAATAGTAGCTCCACCTACCTCGTAAGCCCAATGCTCGCCGCTATTCCAGCGCCGACGATAGCCTGCACTGGCTATCAAAGCGCAGCAGCTCGGGGCTCATCTTAAAGCCCTGGCCGCCGAAGCTCTTGCTATACAGCTCGATATTGGCGGCGGGGCGGCCCCAGTCAGTCGTATTGCTGCTTTCGGGGCTCGAACTGTCGCTCACTTCCAGCACTGCGCCGCGCTTGACGTGCAGAGCGGCGCATAGTTTATCGGCGGTTTTCACGGCGTCGGCCAGGGCCAGCACGTCGGCCTCGCGGCGCAGGCTATCGGCCTGGCTGTGGCCGTAGCTCAGGTCCTTGATGCGGCTGATGGGCGTGGCCAGCAATTGCTCCAGGTAGGGCGAAAGCTGCCGCAAGTCGTTGATGCGTACCGTCACGGACTGCGTGGAATTGAAGCCCGCGAAGACCTCCTTGCCCTTCACGTAGGTAAATTCCTTGTTGGACGAGGTACTGCTCACGCGCACGTCGTCGCGGCCCGGCGCGTAGCGCTTCGACACAGCCAGCACCTGGTCTACCACCCGCTGCACCTCGGCCACGGCATCCTTGAGGTGGGGGCGGGTGAAGGCGGCGTCTACCGTCAGCTCGGCGTAGTCGGGGTACACTGTGACGTAGCCGTAGCCCACGCTGCGCACCTGGCGCGCGGTAGCGGCGGGGGGCGCGGGCTGGCAGGCCCCCAGACCCAGCAGCACAGCGATGAGGGTGGCAACCGTAGGACGAAGCATGGCTGATAGTTTTAAAAGAAAGAGTGAAGCGGGAAAGCAGTTGGCAAACGTAAAACCGAGCTACTATCTTATCGCGCAGCATCTTATTGCTGCTAAGGGGCGCTCTGATAACCAGCCGCAGTATACTGCTCAGGCGTCGTTTTCTTGAAAAAGGTCTTGCCGCTACTGTCCGTGAAGTACAGCGGCACGGCGGCGCTGGTGCGGCGGTACGTTTCATCGGCCGGCATACCCGGTGGGCCCGCTGGCTAGCGCCCCTGAATTACCTCCTCGCCCTGCTGCCGCAGCTCCAGGGCCACCGCATACTGGCGGCGGCCATCGGCCGTGTCAGCCAGGCGCTGGAGCGTGGCCGCCCCGCGCCAGCGCGGCACGCGGTCGCCCACCGGGGCCACGCCCACCGGGGGCTGCCCTTTGGTGGAGTGGGTGGGGCCCTTCTCATCAAAGTTGCCCACCCACTGGGTGTAGTTCGCGGAGTAAGAGTCGTTGTACACCTGGTAGGGGCCCAGCGGCCCCGTGCGGACCACCTCAAACGAGTAAAAAAGTGGCGAAATCTCCGGCAGCTGCAAGCGGATGGCAAAGGCCTCGGGGCGACCGGGGCCGGTGAGAGCGCTGGCCCCAAACGACTCGCTCGCCAGCACCGAAAGCTGCCCGGCGGCATCGAGCCGCACCTGCTGCGAAGGGTAGCCTTGCCGCCAGATAACGACCGGCTGCGCGGGCAGGGGCTGGCCCTGCGCATCGCGCACCGTGAGGTGAAGCACGTAGGAAACCGAGCGCTGGCCCAGCGAAAAAACCCAGGCGGTGCCACCCAGGGCGGCCACCACTAGGCCCCCCACTACAAAAAGCACTTTCAACATAGCTTACGTTAGGGCAAAGCGGGCCGCAAAGAAATGACCAGACGTAAACTACGCCGCTTTTACGGTACCGCGGGGCTGCCTAGCGCGGCGCCGAAAAATAACGTGTTGTCTTGCAAGTATATGCCTACCCATCCGCATTCTTCGCCGGCTCCGCCCGACCCGTTTCAATCCTACAACACCACGCCGCTGGCCGACTTTTGCGGGCTAAGTCCTGCGCAGATGCACCCGCTGCTTTTTCACCCGCTGGAGCCCGGCGGCGTGGTGCGGCTGCGCACTGAAGTGCCGGATGAGGTGCTCGACCAAGTCCCGTTTTTGCGGCTTACCGGGGCCTTTCTGCGCCTGCTGCACCGCGAGGGCGGCATCCAATTCACGCCGCTGGGGGCCCTGCCGCTCAAGTATCTGCGGGAGCTGTACGCGCTGGGCTTCATCCTGGAACCGGGCGTGGAAACGGGCATTCACAAGCTGCACCGCGAAATCGACTCGCTGGCCCTCACCACCCTGCACCATACCACCCGGCTGGCCGGCCTGGCCCGGCTGGCGCGGGGCCAGCTGCTACTCACCAAGAAAGGCAGCCAGCTACTGGCCGCCAGCCAGCGCCCGGCACTCTGGCATTTGGTGCTGCACACCTTTACTGCCCGTTTTTCGTGGGCCTCGCACGACGGGTATGCCTCTCCCACGGCGGGCCAGCGGGGCTGGGCCTATTCGGTTTATCTGCTGGCCCGCTTTGGGGCTGCAACCCATCCGGCGAGCTTCTACGCCGATTATTACCGGCGCGCGTTTCCCATCGTGCTGGTCGATTTTGCCGACGCTACCTACGCCTCGCCCGCCGAGCAGCTGGCCAGCTGCTACGAGGTGTGCACGTTTGAGCGAGGGCTGAACTGGTTTGGCCTGCTGGCCGTAAGTCCGCCCGCAGTGGGGTTAGCCCGGCCAGAAGGCCTGGTAAGCGTTAGCCCACTACTGAAGCAGTTATTTGAGGTGCTGGTGCAAACCAGCTAGTTGGCTTAGCCCATAGCGAGCAATACTGTGTCACCGGATAACAGTGTGTTTTTCCTGTTATCAGTGTTACTGGTATTAAAGCTATTTGGAAATTGTAGATTTTAAGAAGAAACTGTCATGCGGAGCGCAGCGGAGTCGAAGCATCTCTGCCGCTTCTTTCAAGCCGTTCAACGAAGCGATAGATATGCTTCGGCTCCGCTGCGCTCCGCATGACGGTCCGACGACTTCCTAAACAGCTTCATTATCTGTATGATAACCTGGCTTTACCAGGCCCTCATTTCTCCAAAAACTATTTCCATCGCAACCCTAGCTCGATTGTATTACATTGACTTTCAGTATATTAGCGACTAGCTCCACTGCCTCCAGGCGGCAGTCTTGCTGCGACGTGTCATCGGAGGTGCAGGGCGCGGGCACTCACCCAGCGCCAGTGGCCGGGCAGGGGCAGGGCGCCGTCGGTGGGAGCAATGGCGAGCTTAGTGAGCCGGCCGCCGGGGGCAAACGTGTAGCCCTCGCGGCCCTGGGCGGGGGAAAGGTATAGGAAACCGGGCAGTAGAAATGTACTGACCCCTGGTCTTCCTCCTGGCTATGGCGCCAGATCTGCGTCAAATCTTTGGCTTGCGGGTGTTGCATAGCTTGGGCGAGCAATTGGCGAGGGGCGTGGCAGCTACTGGCTAACAGCACGAAGGCCGTGCCCGTCAATAAGGAAAGAAAACGTATGAAAAAGAGTAGTCCAAAGAGATTTGCTATCTGTTGGTTTCTGTTGCCGCCGTTACTTACCAACCTGATCACGCATGCCGCCAGCCAGACGGCTTTCATGCCCTGCGGGACTATCTGAACTCGCTGCTTAGCCCAACCTACCCCGATCAATCACTGGATGAGGTGCCAGCGGCCCGGCAGCCAAGCCTGGAATTGGTCATGCACAGCAAAACTGAGTATTAGGCCGAAGCCGGCCGGCGCATGGTTTACACCTACTTCTTCCTTCGTCATAATAATAGTTCAATGGATGTCTCAAAACTGCCCTCCAAAAAACGTTACTAGAAAACAACCCTAAAAATCCGCGTTTCCAGCCCGCCAGGGCAGTCTGGTTAGGTCTCCAAGAAACGGTCCTTTTTTGGAGGCAGTGAGGGGCCAAATGGTAGATTCTGAAAGTATAGCTCTCTGAGTACTTACTTAAAAAATGAAGCCAAGTCAGGCAGAGTTTCAGCAACGGCAGGCAGTTTAAAATGCCCCGCTTTTAGCCTTGATAGCTCAACTTTTTATAGCATTAGAGCGACTTGCTACAGACGACAACTATTTATTTCACTTTTTATTCATGACTTGTTGTGAGTGTCTGTGCCTGCTCGTATACTTGCTGCGCTATTCTGCTGTGAATCAGATTAACTGACCACACGGCTCGCCGTCTTTCCGCATACGTTGCTACTGGTTGATTACGACGCCCCTCAGGTAGGCCCTCGCCTGCCGGAGACAAGCTATTCCTTTCGTCACGCCTGTATCCACTACGGAATTACGTATGCCCTTTTCACTACTCAGCCGCTTACTAGCTCGGCTAGTTTGCCGCCCCCTGTCTTTCGCGCAGCAAGCATCCATCGCTTCTGCAAACGATGCTGGCTCTACAGCTTACGGCCGTCCAAAAGCCACTGCTACTAGGCAAGAGGACAGAGTAGGGCTATCAATATTAAATCTTGATCCTCAACTCTATTGTTTATCAGAGTTGTATAATTGGTTTAGGTTAGTCCCTCCCCGAACACGTTGCGTGTGGTTAATCGTAATAGGACTAGCTAGCATTAGGCCGGGACTAGCGCAGCAAACGCCTACCTTGCCGAAGGTCATTCCCCCCTCGCCTGAAGCAGCTACGCTATTCCGCTTCTTGGATTATCCCGTTAATAGCACAGGGGTGCCGGACATTAGCATTCCAATTTACGAAGTCAAGAGTGGCGCGCTTAGCGTTCCAATTACGCTGAGCTACCATGCGGGCGGGCGGCGCACCAGTGACGAAACGGGGGCTGCTGGTCTGGGTTGGGCCTTGCACGCGGGCGGTATGATTGCCCGCACTGTTTACGGCGCACCGGATGATAGTCGCTCATTCCCTTCAAGCCTTACACCGGAGAACTTGCTGTCAAATGCCACTAGCTATCAATACTTAAAAGAACTGTATAGCGAGAGCAATGTCAATGGGTGGGATTCAGAATACGATATCTTCTCCTACTACTTCGGCACCAAATCTGGCAAATTTGTCATGAACCCCCAGCGGGATTCGGTATGTTTAATACCTGAGGCCCCGCTGCAGTTCTCGGGTAACTCCGGTAGTCAAGGCTTCCCGTCCTCCGTGCTGGATGAGAAAGGCAACCTGTTTGAGTTCGGGCAGGAAGACGAACGGGCAAATGTACCCGGCTACGGTACTTACTTAACGGGTCGGCTGCTTACGCGCATTATCTCGGCCAATAAGCAAGACACTGTTACGTTTCGCTACCGTGGTCGTAGTCACCGCCAAGCTAATAGCGTGGCCGAGATTAGCATTGTGGATATTAATGAGACGCAGACCTATACGCCAGGCGGACAATATCCAACTTACGTACAGCGAACTAACACTCTCAGTACTCAGTATACTGGTGTACAGCGTCTACAACTTATCCGCTTTCGGGAAGGTTACCTCAAATTCAATCCTTACATCAACTACCTCACCCAAACGGGCCGAGCCGACACAACAGATCAGATTGCCAGTATTCAACTCTTTAGCAGACAAGGCCAGTTAGTGAAGACGGTTGCTCTGCAAATGTCCCCGTTGGGGTTCAACAATGCCGGCCCGGTATCAAAACTAGACCAATTGCTATTTAAAAACCGCGTGGGTGAAACAGTAGAGCACTATAGCTTTGATTATTATCCTGAAACGGTACCTAATAATACATCTGCTGCAAATGGCGTTGATTTCTGGGGCTTTTATAATGGTTACGGCTATAATACTTATGGTCCAATCGAGACCGTTCCCAGCTACACTATTTCCGTGATGGCCGACCAGTACGGCCTGTTAGTAGGACAACCATACAACATAACCTTTGGGGGAGCCAATCGGCAACCAAATTACCTTTATGCGCTAAGCGGTGTGTTGCGCCGCATCACATATCCAACTAGCGGCAGCACTGAGTTTATCTACGAGGGCAACCGCGCCCTGCGTAACTCGACTGTCTACGATTGTCCGGGACTACGGGTCGCACAGACGACTACGCGGGATACTATTGGTGGCCCACCCCAAGTGCGTATGTTCCGCTATGGTCCTTTGGTCAATGGGGTGGAGAATGGTTATGGGGAACGAGCGTACCTCACCACTGCAATGGAAGATATGAGCTATGAAATGCGGTATTTTCCTTATGTAAGTCAGTCTACGCCATCTAATCCTAATAGTATTGGTGGGGGTCCGCCTGGTTCGAGCGGCTGGGACTTCGCCTCTTATCGGCGGCGAACCTACTCGTCACGGTTTCTACCCGGCATTGAGGGATTCGCGAACGAACCTACTTTTTACACCACTATTACAGAGTACCGGGGGACGCCCGTTGGCAGTGCAGGTAAAACCACTTATAGCTACTCGGCCCCACCAATCAATTATATAGCGCACTACTCCAAACCAAGTTATCCCGGTACTCTACCCATAGGAGGGTCTGCAAACGGAGCCCCCTCACAAGTACGTCATACGTGGGACTACTCAACGGATGGGGACTTACGGGTGCCCTACGTATTTCAATTTAATCAATGGAACCGCAGCCAGCTCACGGAGAAGACAGAGTATAAGTACGTGTCTGCATCTAACTCCTACCAGCGGGTACACGCCACGGCTTATGTGTACAGAACGGTACAAACGAAGGTGCTACGGGGGCAACATCTCTATCGCAACATAGTAGTAGGAAATCTTAGCCCCTACAACCCTTTTCGACTAGAAGAACAGTACATGGCGGAGGTATGCGGGATGCCCCTGTTTAGCTTCGCGGACTACTACGTGACGACGGGTAAAGTACAATTAGAACGTACGAACGAGGTGTTCTACGATGAAGCAGCCACGTTTGCTAAAACAACCACTTCTACCTACAACGACTATCAGCTACCGAAGCGTCAGGAAGTCACCGCCAATGGCAAGACGCTGATTACACAGACGACCTACCCCTTCGATACGCCTACCACGCCCGTGCACCAGCAAATGCTGGACCAGCACCAGCTCGACTATCCCGTTGAGCAGCGCACCTACGCCGGGCTGCAGCCCCTGACCACAACGGCTACCCAGTACCAGCCCGTAACGCGCAACGGCGTCACCTTCTTCGCCCCAGTCCAGGTGCTGACGGCTACCGGCACCGACCCGCTACGCCCACGCCTGCTCTTCGACGATTGGGACAGTCGTGGTAACGTCACTGATCAACACCAACAGTTGGGCACGCCGGAGGCTTACCGTTGGGGCTACGACGGGCGCTACCCCGTGGCCCACCTCGTCAACGCCCGCCACCGCCCCACTACCGGCTCGGCCGAATTCTACGCCGAAACCTTTGAGGAACACCCCACCCGTTCTACCAGCCACGCGCAGACGGGTAAGTACGGCTCTAACGGCAACGCCTTCCCTGTACCCTTTTTTCCGCCCGCAGGTCGATCCTATGTCCTTGACTGGCAGCAATGGGACAACGGTCACTGGGTGTACCACCGTGAACCCTATGTAGGTAAGACCTTTGCCGCCGGCACCTACGTGGACGACGTGCGCGTGTACCCGGTCGATGCCCAAATCTCGACCTACACCTACGAGCCGCTAGTGGGGGTAACCAGTGTGACCGACACTAACGGCCGCAGCACCCGCTACGAGTACGATGCCTACGGCCGCCTGAGCCGCGTGCGCAATCACCTGGGACAAATTCTCTCCCAGCAGCAGTACCACTACTTAGGCCTCCCCTAATTGGTCGGCTACTGCTACGCGGCCCCTTTCTTTTTCCTGAGTTTGCTTTAGCTCCTACGCAATGTCCTGGACTGCTATTTTTCGGCGCGGCTGGTACTGGCTGCTCGTGCTCGTCGGTGCGAGCCTTTCTCCCCTGCCTAGCCGTGCCCAAGGCGCGGGCACCGTGCCCGACGCGCTGGAACTGCGTGTGCTGCACCAGCTCTTCGACGCCACACAGGGGCCGCAGTGGCAGGATAACCGCGGCTGGCCCCAAAAGCCGGCCGACTGGACCAAGGTCAGCGTGACCGATGCGCAGAACTGGTTCGGCGTGCAAGTGGTCAACGGCGATGTCGTCGGCCTGAGCTTGCCCAGAAACAACCTCGTGGGCGGCCTGCCCCCCGGCTGGGACCAGCTCGCCGAATTGCAGACCCTGGACTTGAGCTTCAACCAGCTCAACGGCGCGCTGCCCGACTCGCTCGGCCCGGCCCTCACCTCCCTCGATCTATCCTATAACCAACTCACCGGACCCCTGCCCGCCACCTGGAACCAAGCGACGGGGCTCACCTTCTGCGCGCTGTACCAGAACCAACTCAGCGGCCCCCTGCCCGGGGCCTGGTTTGCACTGCGCAATCTTCGGACGCTGAGTCTACAGAGCAACCGGCTGACCGGCCCGCTGCCCGCCACCTGGGACCAGTTCCCGGCCCTGATTGACCTGAACCTGGCATTCAACCGCCTGAGCGGCCCCTTGCCGAACTGGACCCAGAGCCAGCTGCAGGCCTGTTATTTGGGGAGCAACCGTTTCACCGGCTCGCTGCCCGCCAGCCTGCTGCAACTGCCCCTGCTGGCGTATCTAGCGGTAGATGCCAACCAGCTGACGGACGTGGACGTGTTGGGTGGGAACGTGGCGACGATGGTAAGCATTGGGAGCAACTACCTGGGCTACGCGGCCCTGGAGCGCCTCTACCGGGCCGCCCAACAGCCCTACCCCGCCAGCGTGCGCGGGTACGGGCAGCTACCCCCGCCCGCCGTGGATACGGTCCGCTACCGCCAGGGTGGGGTGCTGACGCTGCAGGCCGCGGGCAACCTGGGCCAGCAGACCTGGCGCTACCAGTGGCAGCGCCAGGTGGGCGGCCAGTGGGTGGATTTGCCCGGCGACACGCTAGTCACTCGTACCCTATTCGGGGCCACGGACGCGCAGCGCGGTACTTACCGGCTAGCCCTGCGCAACCGCTGGTTTACGAATCCCGGCCAGGGGCTGCAGGTGCTCTACTCGCGCATGGTGTACGCCGACCTGCTGCCCTACGCCCCACTGGCGCGCAACTTGCCCGTCGACGCCAACCGTGCCGACCAGCTCGGGGCCTTGCTGCCCGCCCCCGATGCGGGAGCCAGTGCCCCGATGGACCTGAACTATGTGCGCACGTTCGTGCCGCGCACGGCCCAGACCTCGGCCGCGCGCGTGGCCCTGGCCCCGGTGGACTCAGTGAGCCATAGTACGCAGTACCTCGACGGACTGGGCCGGCCGGTGCAGTCCGTGCAGTGGCAGGCCTCGCCCCAGCGACGGGACCTGGTGCAGCCGCAGGCCTACGATGGGTGGGGGCGCGAGCCGCGCCAGTACCTGCCCTACGCGGCTGACACGGCGGGTACCAAGCGCCTGGGCTACCACACCCAGCCCCTAGCAACCCAACAAGGTTTCTACGCCAGCCTACCCGTCACGGGGCCCGTGCCACTCACCGACCCCACCCGGGGCGTGGTGCGCACCAGCGTGGGCTACAGCGAGAGTTTGTTCGAGGCCTCGCCCCTGAACCGGGTGGTGGCCCAGGGCGCGTCGGGCGAGAGCTGGCAGCTCTCGGGCGGGCACGCGCAGCAGCGCCTGGAGCGGGCTAACATACGGTCCGACTCGGTGCTGCGCTTCGCGCCTGACTACAACCCGCAGAGCCTGGACCCGGGCTACCAGGGCTACTACGCCGCAGGTGAGCTCTGGGGCACGCAGACCATGGACGAGCACGGCACCCTGACCATTAGCTGGAGTGACAAGCTCGGCCAGGTCGTGCTCAAACAAGTTGAGGCAAATAGTATCACTAAAAAAAATTTCTTTATCCGTATTACGCTGCGGCGCTGGCTGCGCACGGCCTACGCCTACGACGACTTTGGCCGCCTGCGCTACGTGCTGCAGCCCGAGGGTACTAAGCTCTTACTACCGCTGGGTGACGTTCCGGCCCCACTACCGGCCGCCGCTATGCCCTTCCGCTTTCACTACCGCTACGATAGTCAGGGCCGGCAAATCGCCAAGCAGGTGCCGGGCCAGGACGGGGAGACGCAAGTGGTGTACGACGAGCTCGACCGACCCGTGCTGAGCCAGGACCCGGTGCAGCGCGCGCGCCAGCAGTGGAGTTGGACCAAGTATGACGCGCTGGGCCGGCCCGTGCTAACTGGGCTGGTGGTTCGCCCCGATGGGCTGGACCGCGACGCGCTGCAAGCCCAGGCCACGGCCACCACGGCCCAGTACGAGCAGCGTAGCAGCAACGCGAGCCAGTACCCGCAAGGCTTCACCACCGACCAGGCATTTCCGCTGTTGGGGCAAAATGGTTTCGGGGCCGGGCAGGTATTGACAGTGACGCACTACGACGACTACGACTTCAACAACGACGGGCAGGCCGACGCGCAGTACGACGCCAGCACCGACGCGCAATTTGCCAGCGGGCAGGCCCCGGTGGCCGACGCGCTACGCACCACGGGCCTGGTGACGCGCACCAAGACGCGGGTGCTGGGTGTGGCCGACGCTGACCCGCAAAACGCGGCGTGGCTGCTGACGACCACCTTCTACGACGAGCGCGCCCGCCCCGTGCAGGTGCAAAGCACCAACGCCCGCAAGGGCACCGACCTGCTCACCACGCAGCTCGACTTTGTGGGCCAGGTAGTGCAGAGCGTGACCCAGCACCAGGGCCCCAACCACGCGCCGGTGCTGGTCAAAGAGCAATTTGCCTACGACCACGCCGGCCGCCTGCTGACGACGCGCCAGCAGCTACCGAGCGAGGCGCAGCCGGCGCAACTAGCCAGCGTGCAGTACAATGAGTTGGGGCAGGTGCTACGCAAGACCATTGGCACGGGCCGCCTCAAGCAGGACATAGACTATGCCTACAACAGCCGGGGCTGGCTCACCAGCCTCAACGACCCCTACCAGCCCGACCCGGCCGACTTGTTCAGCCTGAGCCTGCACTACGAGCGAGGCTTTAGCCTGGGCTACGGGCAGTACAATGGCAACCTGACGGGTCAGACCTGGCGCGGGCGCGACGGTGTGCAGCGCGCCTACGGCTACGTGTACGACCCGCTGAATCGCATTCGGCAGGGCGATTTCGTGGCCCGGACTAGCGCGTTTGGCGCTCCCAGCGTGGGGGCGTGGAACCAAGAACAGGACCGCTACCGCCTGAGTTTCGTGAGCTACGACGACAACGGCAACATCAAAACGCTGCGGCGGCGCGGCCTGCTACAGACCGCCAATCGGCTGCAAGGGGCGCAGTACGGCCCCACCGACGAGCTGACTTACGCCTACGCGGGCAACCGTCTACAAGCTGTGGACGACGCCGTGACGGGCAACCAGCTGCCGGCAGCTCCCGGCTACCACGGCGCGCCCACCTCTTTGGCCGGCGACTTCCAGGAGGCCGGCGTGCACCTGGCGCAGGAGTACCGCTACGATGCCAACGGCAACCTGCTGCGCGACCAGAACAAGGGCATTACGGACATCCTCTACAACCACCTGAACCTGCCCCGGCAGATTCGCTTCGGCACGGGGGCCGACAGCGTGGTGTTTCGCTACGCGGCCAGTGGGCAGAAGGTGGCCAAGCTGGTCTACCAGACGGGCAAAACGCCGCAGCGCACCGACTACCTGGGTCTCTACCAGTACGAGGCCGACAGCCTGCGCTTCTTCCCCCACGCCGAGGGGCGGGTGCTGCGCTTTGTGAGCTCCGACCCGGCCGGGCAGGCCAGCGTGCGCTATCAGCGCGAGTACACGGTCAAGGACCACCTAGGCAATCTGCGCCTAGCCTATCGTACTGGGCAAGTGCGCACGCTGCTGGCCACGCTGGAGCCGAACAACGCGACGCGCGAGACGCAGCAGTTCGATTCGCTGAGCGTGAGTCAGCCCATCGCCGTGCCGACGCCCTATGCGCGCACCAATGGCTGGGCGGCGCAGTTGAATGCGGGCGGGGCCAAGCCCCAGCCGCTGGGTCCGCTCACGCAGCTGGGGGTGCAAAAGGGTGACACGGTGAACGTGACGGCCTACGGCCTGTACCCGCGCGAGCAAACGCAGAGCTTCTGGTTTTCCTTCGTTACCTTCTTGGCCAACTTGATAGGCCAGCAGCCTCCCCAGCCGACGGGGGTAGGGGCCGACCCGAGCCGGGGGCGGCGCAATCTGCCTTTGCTGCAAGTGGGCATCACTACGGGCCTATCTTCGCTGACGCAGTTGGGCAATGGTGTGCCCAAGGGCTATCTACGGGTGCTGGTGTTTGACAAAGACTCGGTGCTAGTCGATCAATACACGCAACAACTATCGACGGCGGCGCATCAGAACTACGAGGCCTTGCAGATGCAGTTCGTCTTGCCGCAGGACGGCTACGTGACGGCCTACGTGGGCAACGAGGGCAACGTAGATGTGTTCTTTGACGACATTACAGTCGAGCACCGCCAGGGCTTGCAGGTGCAGGAGGTGCAGTACGACCCGGCGGGGCTGGAGCTAGCGGGGATGGCGGTGCCTTCGCCGGGTATCCGGGGGCTCAACAACTATCGCTTTAATGGCAAGGAGTTTCAGACGGATTTGGGCTTGGCCTGGAATCACCAGGACTGGCGCTTTTTCGACCCTCAACTGCTACGCTGGCACGCAGGTGACCCCGAACTAGAGAATGGACAGGAGTCCTGGACCCCTTATTCTTTTGGCTTTGACAACGCCGTACGCTATGCCGATGCGGATGGCCGCTGCCCAGGAGGTTGCCCTACTAGCGGTAGTGACATAGCAGCAGATAATAGAGCTTTAGCTAGAGCACTAATTAAAAATATAACAAGCTGGTGGAATTCACCAGCAACTAATAATCCTAGTGGCTCAGCACAGAGTGCTGTAAATGGTTTAACACAAGCAGGGTTAGGCACCAATGCTCAAACCAAAGGTGATGTAGTGATGGCGGCCCTTGTACAGATGGGCAAAGGATATCAGCTAGCTAGTGATTTGTACTCGCGTTCCGGAAACATACCAGAGAAACAATTAAAGGGGAGTGGGCCGGTTGCTGGTGTTATCGAAGTGAGTGGCAGAACAAAATCTGTAAAGGCCTTTAATAATTATAGCCCAAAAGAAAGACCAAACGTTGGTATGCCTAAAGGTTCAACAGAATTTGTATTTGATCCTCAAAAAAATCGATTTGCAACAGGCAATGTTGCTAACACAGGTGGTTCGCCTCATCAAAAGTTAGGAAGAGCTATTGAAGCTAATCCAAATTATCTTGTAGGAGGAATGATGACGAGGACGGCAACTGGTATTGCCACTGACGAGTATAGTGGTCATTATGGTCAAAATTGGACCCCTCAAATAAGAGAGCAGTTCGTAAACTACATGCAAACTGTAACTGGAAGAAGCGTTGAACATCAAGGCTGGGAGCATGCTAAATAGAGTATTTGAACATATTGTTCTAAATAATAATTTATTATTTAGAACAATATGAAATTATTTTAATTAGTTTTGGAGTAGTCATTTACATCTTAAAAGCCTGAATTTTTCATCGTGGAAAAAAAATTTAATAAATTACCTGATGTTCTGATGCAGAGTATTTCTGCAGATAAATGGGAGGAGTTATTAGTGAATCCTATTTTTAAAATAAATGGTATAGAATTAGTTAGGGTTGGAGACATTAAGGTGTGCATATCGCATGAAGGGAAATGGTGTTTTATTGTAAAAGAAAAAATATATTATTTAACCTTAGAAAGCAATATAACCCCGTTTTTTCCTTGCCTCGAAGTAGATTGTAAAGATTTTTATAAAATCACTTTGAATACATTGAGGTCTAAGCAAATGCCCCTAATAATTATTAAATATTTTCCAATTTATATTATTATTAATGTAGCAATGGAAATGACTAGTGATTATTGGACGAAGCTTTCAATTGCTTGGCTTGAGTGCTATCAGTTTGACAGTGTTCATATTCTCCTTTTATTAAAGGAAATCATGTCTTCTAATTGGGCATCTCAGAAAACTCGACATTTAGCCAAGTCATCTTATTATAAATTATATAATATGCGCAAGTCTGAAAATGATAATGGTGAAGTGTCTGTTTATTAACGGGTATAGGGTATAGCGGTTTCACAAACGCTTTATTCCTTTTTTGTTAGTTCGCATACAGCTACTTATGCAACTGTATCCGCTTAATTTACGTACCCGCGTAGTGGTGGCCTTACGTCAGCCTGGGTCGCGCCAAGCTGCCTTCGCCGAGCGCTTCGGGGTTAGCGTGGCATTATATTAAAAAATGCTGGCGCACGAGCGGCAAACCGGCTCGCTGGCACCCAAACCAGCTAGTGGCGCCGGGCGCGCTACCTAGACGCGCAGGTCTAGGCCTGGCTTGTATCCTATGTGAGCGAGCATCCGGATGCTACCCTGACCAATTTGGGCCAAACCTAGCAGGCCTAGGGTGAGCGGCCCGTGAGCCAGACTTAGCCTTGGTCAAAAGTTTGGTAAGGATGTTACATAGCCTGCCCACTCACCCGAGTTAGAGTACCAGAAAGCTGCCAGAAGTGCTTATCGGATACCATAGATTGCCACTATGAGTTTCGGATATTGTGTTTTGTCGTGCTAGCAGCCACCGAGAGGCAGTGGGTAGCTGGTACCGGAAAACGCCCTTTTCGGGTACTGACGAGTTGGTAGCTAGCTTGGCAGCTGAATTGGCCTAAAAGCGGTATCCGAAACAGGTTTACCTAATCAAAATACCAATAAGAGGCTACAAACGGCTTTTCGGTACATGGTTCGAGTCTAATAGCTGCCAAATGCGACTTTTGAACCAAACTTTTAACCAAGGCCAGACTTGGTTGGAGCGAGTTGGTCAAGCAGCCGGTTGGGGGCGCAGCGCAGTCCGTGCGTGGAGTCGGTGGTGCGTGGGGTATAGACTCGAGGCTACACGGCTCGCAGCCCGTGCCAGCGCATGGCGGTTCGTAGGCGCTGGCGGCCCACCCGGTGGCCCTGGGCGTGCAGCTCGGCTCGCAGCCGGCGAGTGCCGTAGCAGCGCTTATGGTAAGTAAATGCTTCTTTCATTGCCTTTTGCCACTCCTGCGTGCTGGGGCCAACTGCCGGCTGTCGCTGGTGTTTGCGCCAGCTGTAGTAGCGGCAGGGCGACACACCCAGCATCCGGCAAAGCAAGTCAACCGGGTAGTTATTATGCTCCTGTTTAATAAATTGGAAGCGACTCATCGGGTCGGCGGGGTGGTCAAGAAGATGGCGATGGCTTTTTTTAAAATCTCCAACTCCTGCTCCAATCGCCGATTAGCGGCTCGCAGTTGGCGCACCTAGGCGGCCTCGGCCGGGGCGTCAGGCAGCGGGGCTTGGGCCTGGCGCTGCCACAGGTAAATGCGCTTAGGGTCGATGTTGAGGTCACGGGCCGCGGCCTGCGTGGAGCGTCTCTCGCGGGCCAGGCGCAAGGCCTCTGCCCTAAACGCCTCGTCGTATTTGCGGCGCTTGTCGGGTTCGTCCATGAGTGGGAAATTACCACCCAATTCTCCCCCTCTCAACTAGACCACCTCAGAATGCCTCCCTTGCTGAACGTTCTGCAACAACCACGGTCGTTTTATAAATGTTGTGTAAATAGCATTCCCTCGGATTCCTTGTTTGAGGAGCACGAGGTCGCCAGACGCTGGATTGATTGTATTGACCTTTTGGTAAAAGGAACTCACAGACAGGCTCTGGTGGCATGCTAAGAACGTTTGTCCTCAGAATACCACGTGAGTAGCGTTCTAAAGCCTGCCTTTCGGAGTTACGAGGTCCCTGAGCTCTGGTTTAAACTGGCCTTTTTTCAGAGGAAGCGTACAGGAGCTTACACTTGCCACTTTACTCATTTGCCCATGTTTACCGAGGAGCTACCCGATACTCATACAGAAATTATTATCTCGACTCGCGTCACGCGGCAAGGACAAAAGTTGCCTGCAACCCCACTTGCAGAGGCTGAAATAGTAACTCATGCGCAAATAAAGCCGTGGTTGGATAAGGGCTACTATGTAGAGAGCTTTGAAAACAAGCCTTGGTCAACTGACCCTTATACTACACAGACAACAGTCTTTTTTGCCCGCCGCCTTGGCGTAGAATAAGGCCCGCCCGCTCCCAGCCCAATCGCGGGGCGGGAGAGTGCTTTTTTTATAAAAAAGCCACTCTCCTTACACGGTAGATTGCCTATCTTCTTACCTTGCCAGTATGAATCAACATTTTCTCGCTCATCATCTGCAAGGCATTTTCAGAAGCATATCCGCACTGCCTGATCTACAAAAATCCTTGGAGCAAGCTCAGGCTTATGACCCCATTCATCTTTCGCCTGGGCAGATGCTCTCAGCTGAGAATGTAGAGCATGCCCAAGCACACCAAGAGCGCATAGCACAGGCGCAAAAGGCAGTTAATGGACAGCAAGAGGGTATTCGGCAAGCCACAGCGAAACTGCTAGAATTACTGCCCGACACTATCAAGAATAGAATTCAAGCGGGTACACCCTTGGTTGCTCAGTGGGAAGCTGACGGCATTCATCCACTGGCTTTGGTTTACAAAAACGAGGCTTTTACAGTTCGAGCTTACGACCGAGCGGATGATTTACTTGCTTGGCTACGAGAATAAATATTAGTCTGATCTATATGATAATATGACTAATTATCATTATATTAGCTGCTTACTTAATCCAGTAACAGCATGGCCAAGAAACCAGCATCTGAGCATACTTCTAAGTCAGTTGCCACCAAGGCATCGGAACTACTCAGCAATCCTAAGACACCCGCCAAAGTTAAAAGTGTTGCAGCATCCGCGCTAACACAGGCAGCGAACAAACCTAAAAGGGGTCGCACGAGAGTAGGAACAGAAAACCCCGCTAAGGAATTTCAGCTAGGTGCTCTTCCCAGGAAGTGGAACTGCGCAAGGGACGTAGCTCGCCGGCCGCAATACGGTCCGGCAGCGTAAAATCGTAGCGCCCCAGCATATTGACGTGCTCGTGCAGCAGGGGGGAGAGGCGTGCTATTTCGTCGGCCGCAGGCTCCCCTTCCGTTTGTTGCCACTGCTCCAGGGCCCGCTGCAAGTAGCGCGTATTCCACAAGACCAGCGCGTTGACAACCAGCCCCAGTGCTCCCAGCTGGTCTTCCATGCCCTCGCGGTAGCGCTGACGCAGCTCGCCCTTCCTGCCATGGAAGACGGCCCGGGCCAGCGCGTGCCGCCCTTCGCCGCGGTTAAGCTGCACCAGAATACGCCGGCGGTAGGCCTCATCTTGCACGTAGGCCAGCAAGTACCGGGTTTTCTCCACCCGGCCCAGTTCCGCCACTGCTCGCCCCAGGCCCGAGAGGGAGCCCGACCTTTGCAGGGTACGCATCACGGCGGTGGCCTTGACTTTGCCGAGTTTGAGCGAGCCGGCCAGGCGCAGCATGTCCTCCCAGTGGTCGTGAATCAGGCGGGCATTGACGACGTGGCGACCCAACTCGTTGAGTGGGCCGTAGTCGTCTTCCTTATTCAAGCGCCAGAAGCGCTGGTCCGCTAAGTCGGCCAGCCGGGGACTAAAGCGGTAGCCCAGCAAGGCGAATAAGCCAAAGACCACTTCGCTAAAGCCGTGGGTATCAGCCATGATTTCGCGCGGGTCCAGGCTGGTCTGCTGTTCCAACAGCCCGGCCAGAATAAAGAGCGAGTCGCGCAGCGTACCCGGAATCACAATACCGTGAAAGCCCGCGAACTGGTCGCTGGTAAAGTTGTAGTAGGTCACCCCGCGCTCGGCCCCGAAGTACTTGCGGTTCCAGCCCGCGTGCAAGGTGCGCAGGGGCACTACGAAGCGCATACCATCGGCCGAGGCCACTTCCCCGCCACCCCACGCCTGCGCCAATGGCAGCACCGTCTGCATATCGACCAGGCAGGCATTGGCGGCCGTCAGCGTTTCGACCCGCACGTAGTTTTGCTGCACCCACGCCAGGCGCGCCAGCGTAAGGGCCGGCACGTCGGTCCGGGCCACCGTTTTCAGGCCGATGTTGCAGGCCTGCGCCAGCAGCACGGCGCAAATGCTCAGCGGTAGGTCCGCCGCGGCGGGCTGGCCATCGGCGACGTGGGTAAAGGCACTGGCAAACCCGGTAAAGGCTTCGACCTCCAGCAGCAAGGCTGCTAATTCGACCTGGGGCAGCCGGTTGGTTAACTGCGCCCGCAGGCGGATTAGGCTAACTGGCTCGGCTTGAGGTGGTAAAGGGGTAAGCAGCACCATTGGCATTCCCTCGTTCTGAACCAGTTGCAGGGCCGTATTGTGCGCCAGGTTCTCGCTTACCTCGGTGTAGGCTGCTTGCAACTGCTCTTGCAGGCGAGCCAACTCCACGGTCGGGTCGAGGGAGCGGCCCAGCGCCCGGGCGACGGAATCACGCGCCGCTTCCCAGGCCGCGCCCCGCAGCAGTTCCGCCCGCGGGTCGGCGTAGCGCTCGCTGGTGGGTGCAAAGACTTCGCGGCGGCGTAAGGCCTGGTGCAGGCGCTCTACCACGCAGAGGGTGTAGGCCTGCACGTTGACTTCGCCTTTGGTGGGAAACACCCGTCGGGCCCAGCTACCCGGCACGACGGTACGTGGCGCGGCGGCCCACTTCGGGCGGCCCCGCCCACCGGCTTCCTGCTGCTGCAAAAAAGCCCAGGCTTCCAATAGCGGCTTGGCGGCGGGGGTACCCTCGAAAGAGATGCCAACCAGCAACGCCGGCAGAAACCGGCGGACGCTGGCGTAGCTACTGTTCAGGGCTTCCGCTAACGGGTCGTCCGCGGGGCTGGCTAATTCCTGCACCGTGGCCGCGGCGGCGCGCAGGCGCTCCTCGCCAATCGTGCCGAGCACCTGCTGGCGCAGCCCCTCGGCCGGTACGGCCTCGTCGAGCAGCAGCTGAACGGCTTGCTGTAAGACCAAGGCGGCCTGGTCCAAATCCTTGAGTGAGCGGAGGCGTTCACGCCGGCGTTTGGTTTCCCCGCGCAGCGCCAGCGAAGTCAGCAGATTATCAAAGAGGTCGAGCAGGTCATCCGTGGCCGTGCGCTCCAGCGCTTGCATGAAGACCAATAGGGTAGCCAAGCGGCGCTCTTCGCTCATGCGAACCAGCGTCTGCGCCCAGGCTAGTTGGGCATGGCGGGCCAGCCGCGCTAAGCGAGCTTCCGGTAAGTCAGCTACGGGTACGGTGCTGACTCCAAGGGCGCGAATCTGGTCTACCCGATGCAACGCAGCCACCAGCGCGGGCGCTGAAACGCGGGTGGGCGGGGTGCGCAACAGTTCCAGCTGGGTAAGTCGCTCCCCGGCCGGTACAGTCAGGAGCGCTGCCAGTGCCGCTCGCTGGTCTCCGTTGAGGCGAGAATGCAACTGCCGATAGAGGTGGCGGCCCGTGCGCTCGCGCACCCGGGCAATCAGGCGGGCCAGCACCGTGACGCCGGGTAAGACCACCCGCTGGGCAACCAGGTGCGCCGTGGCCAAATCGACCAACACGCTGGGCCGCACGGTGCTGGTCAGCACCTGCGCGTAGAGCCAGCGGGTCAGCCGAAAGGATTGCCGGGCATCATAGGGCTGGTAGCCCAGGTATGCCAGGATGTGGGGCTGGTGCTCGTGCCACGTGTTGGGACGCTTGCGATACCCGGCGAACTCGGCAGAGTCTATTCCTAGTTGCGTGGCCAGGGTCTGCACGACTACCGCGGGTACCTGCGTGGGCTCCGGCAGGAAGGTGCCCAGAAACCGCAGCGTCCCTAGTTGCACGGCACAACCCAACTTATTGGCCGCCCGGCGGCGCTGGGCCAGAAACTGCGTATCGGCCGGGCTGAGGTAGAAGTAGCGGGTGAGTTGCTCCGCATTCGGGTCCGCCTGGTAGCGCCCGTAGCGGGCTGCTTGCTCGTCACTCAAAAACTCTACGGGCATCCGAAGCAGACCTTAGGCAGCTACTGGTTCTGCTGCCACCGGCTGCGCGCGGGGCAGTAACCGGTACACCGTGCTCTTGCGAAAGAGCCGGCCCCGGCGGGTGCGGTAGCCGTGGGTGTTCAACTCGTCGGCGATGGCCTCCAGCGTCAGGCCATCGCGACGCAGCAGCACCGCCAGCCGCCGGGCTTGCTTGTTGGCCACGTGCTCCTGGGCGTTGCGCTGCGCGGCCGCCCGGCCCAGCGCCCGCGAGTCACTGGTGAAGTTCTGGGGGTTACCCAGCTCAAAACCCCGTGCTTTTTTGGCCGCCAGGCCGCGTTTTGTACTATCTGAAATGTCCTTGGCCGCCTTCTGCGCCACGGCTGCCAGGATGTTGATAGTGAACTCGTCGGCGTGGGGAATGTCGCAGGCCTTGAAACGCACCTTCTCTTCCATGAGCTTGGAGGTGAAGTAGACGCTGCGCGCCAGGCGCGACATTTCGGCCACCAGCAGCGTGGCGCTGGCGGTGCGCGTTTCCACAATAGCCCGGGCCATCTCGGGCCGGTTATTTTTGCGACCGCTCTCCACTTCGATGTATTCGGACAGGATGCGGTCGCCGGGTTGCAGAAAGCGGTGCGCAATCAGCCGCTGCCCTTCGAGGCCCAGTCCGCTCAGGCCCTGGCGCTGGGTGGAGGCCCGCAGATAGAGTATATAGTCCATTAGCTAGTTCGTTTTTCGCACATGCTGCGTAATCGCTCATTGGCAGCAGTAACCAGGGCACCTGTAGCGCGTAATTTCTAGGATGAGCGTAGCACGGAATGAGTTGGGAAGCCTAAGAGGAGCGTAGCGAAAGGGCTCATAGCTGGGTTAGCCAAGCTTCCGCCGCCGGCTCATTCGGTAGTTCGTGCCAGGTAAAAGCGCCCCAGCTTAAATCCGCTGGCAGACTGGCCTGCCAGTCTGCCAGCGAGATGGGCGGAGCTACAATGGCCACCCGTAGGGGCGCAACGGGTGCGAGCTGCAAGCCCGCCTGAATAAAGCCGTCCACCAAGCCCCGACGCAGTAGCGGCACGTTGCTGTTCTCTACGTGCCGCAGGTTAACCAGCCACCGGAAGCAGCGATGCTGGCTGGCTAATTGCAGCATGGTGTTACCGAGTTCGCGGACCTGGTAGTTCGAGGTATAGCGGCCCAGCGAGCCCCGCACCACCCCTAGCTTTTCCGAGTAGGAGGCCGTAATCTGGAGGCGGTTGCGCTGCCACGCCAGCTTACCGGCTACCAGTTCCACGGTTTGCCAGAGGCAGTACCGGCTCCAGTCGGCCGGCGCGAGCTGGTGGCGCAGGTACCAGTCGCGTACGTAGAGCCGCCAGCTCGCGTAGAGGTTGCTGCCCCAGCGCCCCGACTCCCGCCAGCCGACCATCGGTGGGGAGTCGGGGAGTCCGCGCCGTACCCAGTCCTGCCGCTGATAGGGTTCCAGGTAGAGGGCAAATGGCGAAAAACCCGTGCGCAGCGCGTACTGCCACTGCTCGAACAAGCCAGCCGGGGGCGCATGTACCAGTGCCCGCGCCTGTTCATCCAGTTGCTCCAGGCGGGTCACCAGCTCGGCGGGCAGGGGGCCCGGGTCCGGCGCAGCCACATCCGGGTGGGCCGCCACGTTGGCGGCGTAGTGCTGGTAGTAGTAAATGCGGCCCACCGGCGTCAGACTATAGGTAGGCCACCCCACCACCAGGCGCTCGTGGTTCGCCTGCCCGAGCACCTTTTGTACCGGGACGCCTCGTTCGAGCCGGCCAAACACGTCGCTACTGGCGTAGTCCGGCGTCTGGTGCGTGACGTTCGGGTCGCGCTGCCACAGCTGCCCCAGCAGTTGCCAGGTAGCCTGGGCCAGTACTTTACTTGGCTTCTTGGCCGGCACTTCGCCCGCAAGCTGCCGAGCCAGCTTGCGGCCGGCCGGCGTCAGGCGGATATGCGGCAAGGTATAGTGCATGACCTCGGGCAGGTCGGCAACTAAGTAGGGTAACTGGTCTTCTACTTCCAGCAGCCCCCGCTGGGCCAGCGCCCGCCAGGTGCTACCGGTGCCCTCGCTGATGAGCTTGGCATCGAGGCTGGCTAAGCATTCCCGCAGGGGAGTGGGTGGCCGACCCATCCAGTGTTCCCAGCACCCGTAGGGCAGCCAGCGCCATTCCGCCGCCGGTCGCCGGTCGTTGGTGCCCCGCAGGTAGTCCCGCTTACGGTCTTGTTCTACTTGCTGGTCAGTCTGATAGGCAGCCAGCAAATACTGGCGCTGCCGGTCATTAAGTTTGGGCGAGATGGACGTGGTTTTGGGCGGCATATCACAAGGCACCAAACTCTCCTGCCTCTAGGATATCCCCAATGGTTTCGAGCTGAAATTCTACGTCATACCCACTGTGTATGCCCTGTTCTATTTTTTCAGCCAGCTGTTCATAGCTGGTGCCTGCGCGGCGGAATAAGTCGGCTTCCACCACCTGCCATGCTGCTTCCGACAGCTGGTCACGCTGGAAGTGGAAGACCTTGCGCAACATTGCCTGTAAAGCAGGTATGTGAGGCGACTGACTACTCATAATCTAGTAAGGGATTGTAAAAAGTGAGCTTAGCACATCACGTATCGGTAGCGGACTGGTTTACGAGCCGTGTTTGCGCAACCACTTGATTGTTCTATGCAGGTCTTCGAGTTGCGCGCGGCTCTCACGCAATTCCTGTTCCTCCTCGAAGGATAGGGGGCCCCGTTTGCTTAGCCGCTTCACCTTGGCGGTTACCTGCTCGGCGAGTTGCGTCAGCGGGGTAATGGCTACTAGGCCTTCTACCTGGCTGGGCATGATGCGCCCCCTCGTTTGTGCAGCCGGCGGTATCGCAACACAGTCCGGTCGGCAGCTAGCTACGCCAGGCTCCGCAATTCGGACAAGAGTCGGGTATACTCTGCCCACTCGGTACTACGTCGGCGAGCAAGCCGCGTCGGTTGCCTTTGAATAAAGCCCATTCCGGCTGGGCGGGTTCCAGCGTAGAAAGTAGGGAGTTGCTCATATGCTAATGCGGGCGAGTTACCCACCAAATGTAGCAGGTTTCAAGTTAAAGACAAACGTTCTTAACACGCTGCTATCCTAGGATTTTTCACCTGGATTTGCTGTTTGGCTAATCCAAACCGTCTATGGATAAAAAAGCATAGCCCCAAAGCTGCCTTGACTAAGCCTACCCACGCGGGCCCCCTAAATTGTCCAGCTTAACTAAACCACCTCACTCCTGAACCTACCTCCACTTGGTGTCCATTTGCACCCGACCATCCCACCCGCTCGAAATCGCCCTGCACTACCTTTCCACCCTACCTTAGCTTGGTGTTCGTTTGCACCCACCCCACCCGCCATGAAAACCACTTTCCTTTGCCTTGGTTTGCTGGCTAGCTTAAGCGTCGGGCTAAGTGGGTGCAAAAAACAGTATCCGGTGGTGGTGCCCCTGCTCTTTCTGGCCCCGGTGACTATCACCCCGAGTGCGCGCACGATGCAATTGGGGGATACGCTTTGGCTGACCGCCTGCTTTTCCGACTCGCTGCTTGACTACAACAGCGGCAAGCGCTACCGGATACGCCCCCAGGATATGACGTTCGTAACAGGGTTTGCCATCAAAGAGCTCCAAGGAATTGGTCAACTGCCAACTGGCATTGCTAACACGGTCAACGTAGTAGCCAAGGTTGGCCAGCTGTCGGGCGGGGGCACTACCACCGGGCGCTTCTCGCTAGTGTATGACGGCGCACGCTATCAAGGCAAGTATGGCTTGATTCCAACGCAGCGTGGTGTCACGGCGGTTTCACTTCTGCTCAGTCCGGTCGGAGGCGGGCAAGCGTTACGCACCTACCTTCCCTTTATTCACTTACCTCCCGTAGCCGATGGCACGGAGCAGAAAGCGCTGCTGGAAGACATGTATTTTGTTATCAACGGCGGTACGGCCAACAACTACGACTTGTATAGCCAACACACCAAAGCCTATGCGCTGGACCCTGGAATTGACCCTAGAAACTTGCTTTATGAGGAGCAAAGTACGTTTACCGTAGAAGTCAACTAGTGGTTTTGGGGCCGTATGGGAGACACGGTGCAGGCTACGCAAAGCCTGTGAAGCTCGCTTGATAAGCTTATGACGTTTGTTTTGCTGTACTAACTGGCGGACAAGAGTTCACAAGCTATGCGTAGCGTTAAATCCTATGAATCCTTGCCTCCAAGAAACGGTCGTGGCTGTTGCAGAACTCTTAGGCCAGCGTCGCAACCACGTAGAGTAGCTGCTTAGCACGGATAAAGGAACGGCTCACGAGCTTTTCTAGCTTGGTTCGAAGCCTCAAGCCCTTCGCGAGTTGCTTCACGCCGAGTTCTGCAACAGCCACGGTCCTTTTTTGGAGGAACAGACAATCATAGTTCACAAAGCCAAAACGCAAAAGCTTTCGGAATCCACTTCTTGACCGGAGAAAAGCGGGTTTTCAGTCCAGCTAACGTGGCAGGGGAGGAAACCTTTGTATGGCGCTCCCCTTTGAGCCAAGCAATGCTTCAATCTGTCTGACCTAGCGCTATTTTCTCTGCTTGGGCCTGGGAATCCAAGGCTCTTTGCGTCCATTCTAACTAGACTACCTGCCTGTCTTTACTCGCTGACACCACGTAGTCGGGGCGTTTGCCCACAAAGGCGGGGGCGTTGGCCACGTTTGCTTGGCTGGGCTGGGGGCGGCGGCTTGTTTTGAAGCCTCAACTACCCTCAACCGTCAGGCACATGAAATACTTTCTGCTTTTGTTTTTGCTCGTGGGCCGCATGGCGCTGGGCCAGACGCCGGACTCGGCGCAGGTAACGGCCATTCCACCCGTTCCCACCTTCAAATACAGCTATATCACCGAATTGGGGACGATGCTGGCTTTTACTAGAACGCCCCACATGCAGGATTTTTTTCGCCAAAACCAAATCAAGCGGGCGTTCCCGCTTGACCCGTTTGTTTATTTCACCACCGGGGTGCGCTACCAGCGGGTGAAGGCGATACTGGAATCCGGGTACGCCACGAATTCCTGGTCTTACTGGGAACAGGAGGAAAACGCCGCCCGGCGAACCTACGGGGCTTACTCCGGCATCCTGCTCGGATATGATGTGCTCAACGGCCGCAACAGTCGCCTGTACCTCAACGTCGGGATAGGGGGTGTTTTCTATGAATACAGCGTGTATGGCCGTAGCAGCCAGCCCGTTGCTTTCTCCAATATCTTGCAGTATAACCAGCCCGGCACCATCTCTTCCCTAAAGCTGAGCAACACGTACTGGGACATCAACGTGGAGTTTGCGCAGCGCGAAAAGCGCAGAATAAGCCCGTCTTTCATCGTCCGGGTGGGCTACCGGCAGGGCTGGCAAGCTGAGGCCTGGGAGTCGGGCGCGTTTCCGCTCACGGGCGCTCCCCTGGACCGCATCGGCCAGTTTTACGTGACGACCGGCTACTCGTTGGCCAAGAACTACGCGAAAGCCGCGAAGCGATGAAAGCATGCCTGCTTGTGCTGGCGTGGCTGCTGCTGAGCAGCTGGCCGGCGGCGGCCCAGTCGGTGCCCGGCAGCCAGGCCCGCCTGGTGGTGTACCGGCAGCGCGAGTTTGGCGGCAACCCCTACACCCTCAAGCTCAACGAGAAGGTGTGGGCCGAGCTGCCCACCAACCGATATTTGCAGGTAGACCTGCCGCCGGGGCGCGTTAAAATCGAGACAGCCACCGACTATTTCTCGGAAAGCCAGACGCTGTGGCTCACCCTCCGAGCCGGCCGCACCTACTACGTGAAGGCCGTCGAAGACGTCGATTTCATGACCCGCACCCTGCTGCTGGCGCTCCTGAGCGACGAGCAGGGCCAGCGCGAAACCCAGGGCCTCAAGCCCGCTCCCCTCCAGCTTCCTAAGTAATTGCCTCTTATGCCCCATTCCCGCCGCCTGGCCCCCTGGCTTTTTAGCGCTGCCTGTATTAGCCTGCTCGGCTACTGGGGCGGGCTGCTCTACACCCAGGTGTGGCAAAGGGGCGCCGCCCCGCCCGCCATCGGGGGCCTGACGCGGTACCTGCTGGGCATTGGGCTGCTGCTGGCCGGGCTCGGGGCCGTGGCCCACCTCAACTACCGGTGGGCGTTTCGGCGGTGGGAAACCAGTTGGCAGTACGGCACGTGGCTGTGCGCGCTGGCCTGGGGGCTGTTTGAGCTGCTGCAAGCGCGCACCGCCCACGTGCCCGATTTCATCGATGAAAACCTGCTGATGACGGCCGTGCTACTGGGCGTGATGGTGGCCTACGGCTACGTGGCCGACTCGTTTCGGGCGCGCCGGGCGCAGGACCACCTGCTCCAGCAAAAAGCCGCGGCCGAGCTATCGGCTCTCAAAGCGCAGGTCAATCCGCACTTTCTGTTCAATGCCCTGAACACCATCTATAACGAAGCCCAGCGGGCCGACAATGAAACGGTGGCGGACCTGATTCAACAGTTGGCGGGTATTATGCGCTTCACCTTGCAGGAGGCCCAGCAGCCGCTCACGTCCATCGACCACGAGTTCTCCTTCCTGGAAAAATACCTGGCCCTGCAACGCGCCCGCTTGCCCCAGCGCGAGGGCCTGCGCGTGGCCACCCAATTGGAATGGGATGGCCACGCGGCCCCCATTGCGCCGTTGCTGCTGATACCCTTCGTCGAAAACGCCTACCAGTACGGCATCAGCTTCCGCCACCCCTGCTACATCGACCTGACGGTAGTCGTCGAAAACCGCCGCCTGCACCTGCACGTGGCCAATAGCGTCTTCGCGGCGGCCCCGGCTCTGGCCGGCCTGGGTACGGGCATTGCTGTGGCTCGGCAGCGGCTAGCCCTGCTCTACGCGGGCCGGCACGAGTTGCACATCGCCCAAACCGCCGAGTCCTTCACCGTTTCGCTGGCTATTGACCTGTAACTACTCATGCTCCACGCTATCGCCATCGACGATGAGCCCGCCGCCCTGGAGGTACTCCAGCGCTACGCAGCCAAGATTCCGTTTTTGCAGCTCACCCATACCTTTCTCAGCACCGCCGAGGCGCTAGCCTGCCTGCACACCGAGCGCGTCGACCTGGTGTTTTTAGACATCCAGATGCCCGACGTGCGCGGCCTGGATTTTGCCCGGCTGCTGGCCCCCCTGCAAAAAGCCATTGTGTTCACCACCGCGCACGCAGAGCACGCCGTGGAGGGCTTTTCGCTGCAAGCGCTCGACTATCTGCTCAAACCCATTGAGTTTAGCCGGTTTTTGCAGGCCTGCAACCGGGCCTACGCCCAGGTGCTACCCGCGCGCGAAGGCCCCCCCGGGCTGTTCGTGAAGGACGGCTACGATTGGGTGCGCCTGAACGTGGCGCAAATCCTCTACATTCAGTCGGATACTAACCTGCTGTTCATCCAGGAAGAAGACCGGCGGGTGACGACCCGCATGACGCTGGCCGACATGCTCGCTACCCTGCCCGCCGAGCAGTTTATCCGGGTTCACAAATCCTACCTCGTCGCCCTGCGGGCCGTGCGTAAGATTGAGCGCCATCAGGTAACGGTGGGCACGGTCACTATTCCGCTGGCCGAAAGCTATCGGGAAGCCTTGCAAGGTCGGCTGCTAAGAAAATAACAATCAGTAAACTATCGACACTCAATGCTTCCAGAACGGCTGTTCTGAAAGCAGTTAGTTCTAAGGAGAAGATAATTCGTAAACCTACTGTTTCTCGAATAGAAATTCGACCGGCGCTGAATACCCTAAAAACTGCGTTTTTTGAGGCCTTTTCGAGGAGGTTTTTCGAACGGGCAAAGCCGCGCTATTACGCGCTTCTTTTTTGGAGGGCTGCTGGGGGCCTTGACGCATTTACTCGTTTTTCCTAAACAGCTTCTCCCTGGCTTCCTTGTTTGGTTTAGGGCACTCACCAACTAGCGAGTGGCTTGTTGAACGACACAATATATTAGCGCACTCTTAGGTTTGGTTCGACCTACAGTAACTCGTTAGTTGCCTTTCCATGCCTGCCTACCTGCTCTTACGCCACTTTTTGTTCCGTGTCTTCCGCTGGGTAGTAGGGCTCCTGAGCTTCCTAACGACGTGGTCGGCCGCCGCACAGGGCGAATACAACCAATGGCATTTCGGCTACCATGTGGCGCTGAGCTTCCCCGGCGGTACGGCGTCCCCCCTCTTGCAAACCAGTAGCCAACTGAATTCGAGTGAAGCCAGCGCGGCTATTGCCGATGCCAACGGGCAACTGCTCTTTTACACCAATGGTATTCAGGCCTGGAACAAGCTAAACCAACCGCTCGCCAATGGTACCGCCCTGGGCGGTTATGCGGGTCCCTCTGATGGGCCGCCCAATTCGGCGACACAGGGGGCCGCCATCTTTGCCAAACCAGGCAGTAGCACAGAGTACTATATTTTTACCGTCGATGCCGCCGAAAATAACCTGCGCGCAGGCCTCAGCTACTCGCTCGTCGACATGAGTCGCCAGGGGGGCTTGGGCGAAGTCGTGACCAAAGCCGTACGCGTCCCCCTTGCTATTGGCACTGGGCAACTCACTGAAAAAATGGTGATTGTTCGCCACGCTAACCAGCGCGATGTCTGGGTACTGGTGCACGGGTGGAACAATAATCTCTTCTATGGGCTGCTCGTCACGCCGGCCGGTGTAACGACTACGCCGGTCGTATCGGGCGGGGGCTTAGTACAGCAGGGCGGCTATGATTACTACAACCGCTACAACAACTGGAACGCCCTCGGGGCCATGAAAGTCTCGCCCGATGGCCGCCGCCTCGCCCTCGTTCAATTTCGTGCGGCGCCGGTTGAGCTGTTTGAGTTCAATGTGGGTACCGGCGTCGTATCCAACCCGCAGCAGCTCACCAGCGTCTATACCTTCTCGAATTATGGGGTAGAATTTTCGCCCAACAGCAATTTGCTCTACACCAGCAGTGCGCAAGGGCTCACCCAATACGACTTACTCACGGGCCAAGCAACGACTGTGAGCGGTGCCCCGAGCTTTGGGGCCTTACAGCTAGGACCGGACAGAAAAATCTACCGGGTAGGGCTGACCAACAATCATCTAATTGACGTGGTAGAACAGCCTAATCAATCAGGGGCGGCCTGTGCTTATCAGTCGGCTAAGTATGTCATTCCCCTCGGCAGCAATGCCTGGTTAGGGTTGCCCACGGTACTGGTTACGCCACCGGCTAGTGCCGCACCCCTCATCAGCTTTGGGGTCGTCGGCACACAGGTGTGTGTTGGAGAGCCTAGTGCTTTCACCGCGGCCCTTTACCCGGCGATGCCCTCAGCAACTGTAAATTGGGAGTTTGGCGAGCCCACGGCTGGATCAGCCAACACAGCGGTCGGCTTGACGGCCCAGCACCAGTACCGGGCCGCCGGCACCTATCAAGTGACGATGCGCGTCACGACGGCGAGCGGTCAGGTCTATACCTACGTGCAACCCGTCGTTATTCTGGCGCGCCTGGCTACCCAGTTGCGGGCTTCGGCTTTGCAGTGCGAGGGGCAGCCGGTCACCCTCTCGGTCCATCCACCCCCCCCCGCTGGCACCCTTTACACGTGGCAAAACGGGAGCAGCAGTTCTTCGCCGACCCTTACCGTCAACGCGAGCGGCCTCTACTGGGTGGACATCAGTTCGCCGCAACTTTGTCCCCAACGCGATTCCATTCGGCTGCTACTTGCGCCTACTCCCAGTGTCCGCTTAGGGCCAGACCGGCTGCTTGGGTGCCAGGACGGGATTGTGCTAGATGCGACCACGAGTATAGCCGGGAGCAGCTATCGCTGGCAAGATGGAAGTACGCAGGCGCAGTATCGGGCACTCCAGCCCGGGCGCTATACCGTCACAGTAACTGCGCCAGCGGGTTGTAGCACGCAGGGCAGTGTCACGTTGCAGGTCACGGCTTGTGAGGTCGTACTACCCAACATTATTACCCCTAATAAGGATAAATTGAATGACAAACTCGTCGTACGAGGCCTGGTAGAGGGCACGTTTGCGGTAGCCGTTTACAATCGGTGGGGCCGCCTCGTGTATGAGCAAGCGCAGTACCGCAATGAGTGGGACGCGGTGGACCAAGCCGATGGCCTCTACTACTACTTGGTGACCGCTGCGACGGGCGAGCACTATAAAAGCTGGTTAGAAGTCCTCCACTAAACGAGGCTACCACCCCCTAATAGCTTGAGAGTCCGCCTCTGAACCGGCAAAACATGATTTCGTAGTTTGAGTAGTGGGGTAGGGGTAGCTGAAAGGTGCCCCTTGCTGACCCGCCCTTTCTTGGCTGCCCTAACCCTCAACGCGAGCCAGAAACGCATTCGACGCGAACTTTCTGAGCCACTTGCTCAGCAAGGTACTTTCTGAGCCCACTCAAAATGCGTTTTTTAGAGCTTATGTCTAAAATTTATACTGTTCGTTGGTGCTGAACTGCCTCCGTTCAATGGCACTGCTACTACTCGACCGCTTAATTCTAAACAATGCTTTTGAGGTAGCGGGAAAAGTGTTGTCTAGTCTTCGCTGCCTGAAAAAGCCACTTAACGCCAGAAAGAATCTAACGACCTATCTGTGAAAAGACTGGTGGGGCTGAATCAATTCTGGTCTACGGCCGATACCTTCGCTCTAGCTACACTACGCGTTGTGATCAATAGCCCTTGTAGGGCTAAGCAGGGCGTTTAGGGCTTCCTGCCCTCGTAAAACACCCGATTGCCCATGACCCTCGCGCTACTTCCGCAACGCCGCCAACTGGCGCTACTCTTTGTCCTGAGCGGATTGGCAGGTTGTTCCACCGAGACGCCTGCCCCGACGGGCAACATTACCGGCCAAATGGCTCCGGTAGCGGCCGTGGGTCGTTTGACAGGGGTCGTGGCCCTGCGTAGGGGTACGGAGTATGCCGCCAGCGTAGACCCTACTACTGGCGCCTTCTCGTTGCGGGTACCGCCCGGCACCTACCAATTGAAATTCAACACCCTCTCCGCCAGCGGGGTGGCTCAGCAGTTTCCGTACTGGGTCACTGTGACTGCCGTGGCCGGCACGACCGTGGCCCCTGCGATTCCGCCCATTACCCACGACGGCATTGGGCGCGGCACGTTGCGCTGGACGCTCGACGGCAAGCTGTACACGGCCCGCGCCTTCATCAAAGTTTACGGGGAGGGTAAGTACTTCTCGATGTGGGGCCGTAGCGAGGACTTCAGCCCCACCTCCGACGTGAAGGAGGTGGGCTTGGTGCTGCCCGAACAAACCGAGAATGGACCGCTGTTTGCCGGGGTGGGTACTTATGCCCTGGGTGGTCCGGGACGGGTGAGAGCCGTTGGCCAAGCTACGATGTACCCCACCAACGACCCGGTCATCAACTGGAACTATGTCTCGACGTACGCGGCCACGCCCACTGGCACGGCGCAGCTCACGCGCTACGACGCGGCGCAGGGCCTGGCCGCCGGCACCTTCTCCTTTAACACCATCTGGACCACGGGCGCCGGGGTAGGTACCCCAGCACCCCTAGCTACTGTCACCAACGGCCAATTCGATATCACGTTTTAACTCGCCTAGGCTAGCGTGGGCATCGGCGCTTCTCAGCCGAGAAGCATTGCTTTGCTACAAGGCGGCATACGCGCTGTAAGAAAACCTACGAACAGGTGCAGCTGCGTAGTGTCAGTTTCGCAATAGCCGCGGTAATCACGGAGGTTCAGTAGTTCCAAAAGGCACAATGGCTATTGCCGAACACTGGAGCAGCTTGTCACATTACTTGACAACTCTTTCAACAACTGACTAGAGCCGACTGAGACGTTTCTTGAACGTTCGTGGCTGTTGCAGAAGTATCGGAGAAGTAGGGCGCTCGTATAAAGCGGATGCAAGGCCGAAAAGACTTCCGCGATAAAGTCAGCACGCACTTTCGCCTCTCCGAGCGCGTGCCCAAGCCTAATTTCTACCGCCGCTTGCGCGACGTGTTGGACTGGGAGTTTTTGCGCGCGCAGACCCGCCCCGTCTACAGCCACACCGGGCAGCCCTCGCTCGACCCCGTCGTCTTTTTCAAGCTCGTGCTGGTGGGTAAGCTGGAAAACATCCTCAGCGACCGGCGCCTAATCGAGCAGTGCGCCCTGCGGCTCGATATTCTTTACTTTCTGGGCTACGAAATCGACGAGGATTTACCCTGGCACTCGACTATCAGCCGCACGCGCCAGTTGTATCCGGCCGCTGTCTTCGAGCAGCTCTTCGACCAAGTGTTTACGCAGTGCGTGGCCGCTGGGCTGGTGGCCGGCGATACGCAGGTCGTGGACTCGGCCCCCGTCAAAGCCGCCGCTTCACTCGATAGCTTGCGCGAGAAGCCCGCCAGTGCCGCCCCGGCGTTGCGGGTAGCCGGGGCGCCTGCGGCGCCGGAGCCAGCACCTGCCGTGCCCTCCACGCCCGCCCACCAACTGCGCCGCGAGGCGACCCGGCGGGCCAAGCGGCAAGCCGCGCCGGGTGGATTGGGCGCCCGCCACCCCAAAGCGCAGCTGCTGAGCAATAAAACGCACTATAGTCCCACCGACCCCGACGCGCGCATCTCCGTCAAGCCGGGCAAAGCGCGCGCCCTCAACTACCTCTGTAGTGTGGCCGTGGACACGGCTGCTGGCATTATTAGCCACATCCAAGCCGACTTTGCCGACCGCCGCGACAGCACCTATGTGCCGGAACTGGTGCCCCGGCTGCAAACTCGGCTTGCGGCCAACGAGTTACAGCTGCGCGAGTTCGTGGCCGATACAGGCTACTCCAACGGCTTCAATTATGCCTTCCTCGAACAGCAGGCTGTTACGCCCTGGATTCCGGTTTTTGGGGCCTATAAACCAGCTGCCGAAGGCTTTACTTATGAAGCGGAGACCGATGCCTTTCGCTGCCCGGCCGGCAAGTTGCTCTCGTTCCGCAATTACGCCACGACCCAAGATGGCAACTGGGTCAAGAACTATCGGGCGGCTTATCAGGACTGCCAGCAGTGCCCGCTGAAAATGAGTTGTACCCCGTCCGCGCCCCAGCAGAAGTTTGTGCGCTCGGCCTTTGATGCGGCGTATCGCCGCGCCTGGCACCGACAGCACAGTCGGGCGGGCCAGCGCATGCGCCGGGTCCGGCAACGCACGGTCGAGCCCGTTTTTGGCAGCTTATTGCACCATTACGGGCTACGACGGGTCGGCACGAAAGGCCGGGCGGCAGCCCATAAGGCCATGCTGCTCAGCGCCATCGCCTACAACCTCAAGAAGCTGCTCAAGCACCAGCCAAAACAGACCACTCGCGTGGCGCTCGCGCTCTACCCACCGCCACAAGGGCATTGCCCGCCTCGTGTTAGCACTTGGCTGACCAGTTTTCAGCTGCGGCGAGTCCGTTTGCTAGCCAAGCCCACAACCAGCCGGAGTTCTGCAACAGCCACGTTCGTTTATAAAACGTGACAAGCTCGGCTACCTCTCGTTTCTTACCCGCGTTTACTTCAGTTATGAAAATTTTCTTGCTGCTGTGGATAGGTATACTCCCACTACTTGGGGTCGGACAAGCCCGCACCCGAAAAGCTACCGAAAGGATTCCAGTGGGCGAATATGGCCCTGAATTTGGCGCGAATGAACTCCTGCTGGTCACTCCGGATAGCTTGGACCAAGCCTTGCACAAAATGCAACAGCTACTAGAAAGCAAGGGCTATACACTAGCTGAGCGCACCGCTACGATGCTCACGACGAAGAGCAAGTACGTTCAGGCGGGGAGGGGAGAAGTAGTTTTAGTACGCAAGTGGTTCTTCTTGCACACGTGGAAGCCCGCCCTGAACCCACCCGTTAGTTTTCGCTTACGCGTCCGGGCCTTTCCCCTTCCCACTGGGACGCAGCTGCAACTAGTAGGCGTGTATATCCACGAAGGTTGTGCTGAGTGCGCAGAGGTCGCTCACTGCGCCGGGCAGGGAATGCAACACTATTTTGAGCGTCCTACTACGCATCCCTATATCGCCCCTGGGCACAGCGCGCCGCCAGTACCATTTGGGACGATGTGGGCGGAAAGCTGTTTCGAAGAGGTGTTAAACCTGGCTCGTCAATATAGCCCTAGTACGCTGCATTTAGTACAAGTACATCGGTATACGATGAGCGGTACTGCTACGTGGTAGCCGGCAAGACAGGACTAGGCAACTTCCGTAAACTAAACAGAACTTTTAACAGAATTGCAGATCAAATTCTAGTCTTTTAACTTCTGAGAAAAGTTGAATTACATAAGATTGCTTCGAAGACAAACCTCGGAAAAATGATAAGCAACGGTTTACTTTTCAACACCAGTAGACGCAGAACCTTTCCCAGATGGCTAACCCCGTAAATTGATAGTGGACCTAACGCAAGTTTCGAAGCAGCTTGAGCGCTGCAGGTAAAGTACTACTTTACCTGCAGCGCTCAAGCTGCTACTTATCCTGCATGTTCACTCTCAGGCTCTTCCGCTTCTGCGGGCTGTTCTTTATCGGCGCCATGCTGCTAGCCTGTCAAGCGCAACCTGCTCAGACAGCGCGCCCAACACAGATTTTTGTGCAAGGGCGCCAGTTGACCTATCAGGTAGTCCAAACTACTCCGGCTGGCCGGCAGCCCCAAGTGGATACGCTGGTGCTCACCAGCTTCGGTCCTGATAAAAAAAAGACAGTTTATACCTTTCCAACCGCGCACTACACGCTGCACGCGGAGCAAATTAAGCTGGGCTATAGCTACGACGCGTACGCCGCACCTAGAGCGGTTTCGAGGTCGTTGTACAGATTTCTAGCGTAGCTTGTACTATGCAAGCTTATTCTAATGATTTGCGCGAGCGCGTGGTAGCCGCCTATGCGACTGGTCAGTGTACCATTGGCCAGGTAGCCAGCCGGTTTGCGGTTTCCATTTCGTTTGTTGATAAGCTGCTCAAGCGCCAGCGCACCAGCGGCTCGGTAGCGGCCTTGCCTGCGCGCGGTGGTCCGGCCCCTCGCCTGCAAGAGGTTGACCGCCAGCGCCTGGCTGCGTGTGTCGCCGCCCAGCCCGACGCTACGCTCGCTGAGTTGGGCCAGCAGTTGGTGGCCGCTGGCAGCCCGGCCGTGGGGCAGACCGTGCTCTGGCAAACACTCCAACAGCTCGATTTACGGCGCAAAAAAAGAGTCTGCACGCCGCCGAACGCGACACTGACCGGGTAAAGCGCCTGCGCCAGGAGTTTCTTGAAGCTATTCAGCACGAAGATGTTACCCGCTTTAAGTTCGTGGACGAAACCAGCGTAAACCTGACCTGCGCCCGCCGTTACGGCCGCGCGCTGGCGGGACAGCGCGTGGACGCGGCGGTGCCGCTACGCATGGGCCCCAATGTGACAGTAGTGGCCGCCCTCTCGACGCAAGGTGTAGAGGCAGTTATGGAACTGGACGGGGTGCTGAACACGGCGAGCTTCGCTGTGTACCTGGAGCAGGTGCTCGGGCCCGGCTTGCAGCCGGGGGACGTGGTCGTGCTGGATAACTTGCCCGTGCACAAGGCCGAGGGCTTGGCCGAGCTGGTCGAAGCGCGCGGAGCCCGCCTGCTGTATTTGCCGCCGTACTCACCTGATTTTACGCCCATTGAGTTGGCCTTCAGTAAGCTCAAAACGCACTTGCGCACGGCCGCCGCTCGGACGCGCGAGGCCCTGAAGACCGCCTTGGATGCGGCATTGGCTTGGATAACGGTCGACGATGCGCAAAACTGGTTTGGCCATTGTGGCTATCATGTATACTGACTCCGAATCTGCTCTAACAACTTTTCTGGGGTATTTGAGCATGATTCATTGCTGTGGATTCCTCCTCCTCGGGAGGAGGGCTATGCCGTCTTGGAGTTAAGTCCTTACCCCTATATGCAGTTGCCCGCCCGCATCGGGCACCAGTGGTCGTGGCAGCTGGCAGTAGGCGATAGTTGGAGTAACCCGCTGTGGGCTACGTGGCGCGGGCTTATTCAGGTGCACAGCCAGTATCGGGTGATTAAGCAGCAGTGGTTAACGACCCCTTTAGGCACGCTCCAATGCTGGGCAGTGCGGGCCCATACGAGCAGCCTGGCCGGCCGCTCTTCTTTAGACCTGTGGTACCATCCAGCGTACGGGTTTGTGCGCTTAAATTACCGTACTGTTCAAGGCAAAAGTGTAAATTTTAATTTAGTAGCTTCTGCTATAGTGCCAGCTACCGAACCGTTTCAACCGCCCACGAACCAATTTTATCAATTCCCGGCACTTAGCAGCAAAAATTGACTGACACCTTATTTATGTTTTATAGACGACGGCGCACAAAAGTTAGGCGCGCAAGCGGCGCATCTAGCGACTTAGCTCCCAACCTAACAGCATGTGCCCCAACGCGGTACTAACCCAAGTAAAATGGGCCTAGCCTTAGTCAAATCACCCACTCGGCAAATAGGCGATTTGGCACACGCATTTTCGGTTGGTAACCTTTCTGGATTTACCTGTTCTGCACTGCCTGTCGTAGTTTCCGGCTCGGCTTCCCCCCTTTCCTGTTCGAATGAAACGTCTCCTACTAGCCGGCTGCCCGCTAGCGCTAGCCTTGGGCTGAACGACTCCTGCCATAGCCCAAGCCAGCAACGCTTTCCCACAGGGCAGCGTCACGCGCACCGAAGAATACTGCCAAGTGAGCGCAACTCCCCAACTCAATGGGCGCTACGTCGTGTCCATCGACTTCGGGCAACAACAGAAACTCATTTCCCTGAACCTCTTTCGCGATGCGAAGGGCAAAGCAGTCGAGTTTAACTCGGCCATGGACGCGCTGAACTGGCTTAATGCCCAGGGTTGGGAACTGGTCAGCACCTTTGTCTTGGTCGACAAAGGCGACAGCATGGCTTGTTATGTGCTGCGCTGCCACCTACCTAGCTAACATTTGCTCGTGCACCATAACTCCCGCGGTTGTTTCGTGCGCCCTACCCAACAGACTATTGGCAATTTGCAAGCGAAGAGAGCAAACAGGAAGGGTTGCTAAATAGCCTGCAAAGCTAAAGTTGGCAGCCACTTTGACCAACGCTCAATTCTCAGCAAAGTACTACGCCAAGCACAGTAGCCGGCCGGGCCAAAACCGTCACTTTTCTAAGAAGCTGTTTAAGTTATTAAGTTTGCTGCATGCAGCAAAAGCGTTATAGCTCAGACTTAACTGAACGTCAATGGCAGCGCATTGCCTCACTTTTTATCGTGCAGCGTACCAGCAAGTGGCCACTTCGGGCGATTGTGAACGGTATTTTCTACGTGCTAAAAAACGGTTGTGTCTGGCGCGATGTCCCCGCCGACCTGCCGCCGTGGGTGACGGTGTATTACTACTTCGCCAAGTGGAGCGCCGATGGCACCTGGGAGCGCGTGAGTGGCTGCTTGAGCATTGCGGCCCGCGAACGGGCAAAAAAAAGGCCCAGCCCACCGCCGTCATCCTCGACAGTCAAAGCGTGAAAAACACAGCGACTAGCACCCGCAGCGTAGGGTACGATGCAGGTAAACGTATCAAGGGGCGTAAGCGCTTTTTTCTAGTAGACACCTTAGGTAATTTAGTGACTAGCTGCGTGGTAGCAGCCAGCTGTCACGATGGGGCCACCGCCGCCAAGGTCTGGGATGCCTTGGCCCTGGGCAACGAACTGCTCGACCAGGTGCAACTCGTTTTTGTGGATGGCGGCTTTGGCCGGCGCTTCCGCCAGCACTTGGCTCAGCGCGGTATTCAGGCCCAGGTGCCCACCGGCGTGCTGGCGCAAAAAGGCCGCTTTTTCATCCACGCCAAACGCTGGGTAGTCGAGCGCAGCATTGCCTGGGCCGGCAATAATCGGCGCCTAGCCAAAGACTACGAACGTAAAACGACCCACGCCAATGCCTGGCTCTACGTGGCTAATATTCGCCGACTTGCTCGCTTTACTTAAACAGCTTCTAAGGGTTATCTTCGAGACGCGCATTATATAAAGCTGAGAGCTAGTTATTTTTACTAGTACCAGCAAGAAGCAACGTTCTACTGCGCACGTAGTACCACTACATCGCGGGCTGGCACCGTCACGTTAGAGTTAGAGATGGCTTTCTGCGTGAAAGCGTCAAGGTACTTACGATTGGCCAACACAGGGTTCGTGAAAGTAGCCGGCTGGCCGCCCCGGTTGACAACCACTAGCACGTCTTCCTTACCCAGCGTGCGACGGAAGGCGTAGAGCTGCCGGGCATCGTCGGTGGCGACGGTGGTGTAGCTGCCCAGCCGGATGGCCGCCGAGCGCTGACGCAGGCCTATAAACTTCTGATACCAGGCAAACAGGGCTGGGTCAAAGGCCACTGCGTCGGAGGCGTGCTGGGTTTGGTCGGGGTTATGGGTTTCGGGGGCGTATTGCTGGCCGGCCCAGAGCATGGGCTTGCGGCAGTCGGGGTCGTTGCCGCCCCACAGGCCGGCCTCATCACCGTAAAAAATCATGGGCGAGCCCAGGTACAGCAGCTGGAAGGCGGCGATGAGCTTCTGCATTTTTTGCTGCTCGGCCGTGGGCTTGCGGGCGTTGTAGCTGGGATTGTTGCCTTTTTGGCTCCAGTTGAAGTAGGTGCCCCAATCGGCCATTTGCTTGCCGTCGGGGTTAGCTACGGCGCTGGCAATGCGCGTGGCGTCGTGGCTGTCCACCAGGTTTTGCATGTTTAGGGCCACGCCGGGGCCGAAGGCCTCGCGCAAGTCGCGCAGCTGCTTATCAAACTGCGTGACGGTAGCCGCCTTTTTTTCCTGCACGAAAAAGTCGTACACCGCGAACGTGAAATTGTAGTTCATGGTGGCATCGAACTCGTCGCCGCGCAGGTAGGGCCGGGTTTTCTCGATGGGGTAGACTAGCTCGGCCGTCATATAAGCCTGGGGGTTGAGGGTGCGCACCCACTTGCGCCAGCTTTTCCAGAAGGGGTGGCCCACGTCGTAGGCCACGTCGAGGCGCCAGCCGTCAATGCCATGGGCCGCACCCTTGTTCATCGGGTTCATCCAGCGCTGGGTGGCGTTGAAAATGTACTGCTTGGGACCGGCTACTATGCCAGTGCTGTCCTCCTTCAGCTCGGGCAGGGTCTTCACCCCAAACCAGCCGTTGTAGTCAAACTTGGTTCCTTTCTGCGGGTCGCGCCAGCTTTTCACCATAAACCAGTCGGCGTAGGGCGAGGCTTGCTGGTTTTTCTCGACGTCCTGAAACGCGAAGCTGCGCGCCCCCAGGTGGTTGAATACGCCGTCAAAAATGACGTGCATCTTGCGCTTGTGCACCTCATCGATGAGCTTGAGGGCCAGCAGGTCGGCTTTGGTCCATACCCAGGTTTCCATCTTCAATGGGTTCTCAGTGGCCATCAACCGCTTATCACCCTCGGGGTCGGGGCCGAAGGTGGGGTCGACATGGTGGTAGCAGAGCGCGTCGTACTTGTGCGAGGACGGCGACCAGAAAATGGGCGTCAGATATAGCGCGTTCACACCGAGCGTTTGCAGATAATCGAGCTTGTCGAGAATGCCTTGTAAGTCGCCCCCGTAACGGCGGCGCTGGATGTTGTAGCCCACATTGCGGCCGTTTTGCTGCTCGTAGGGTTGCAATTGGTACCAGTCGCTACCCCAAGGGTGAATCTGGAACGCCGACGAGTCGTTAAACGGGTACGCGCCCCGCTGGTCGCTGGCTTTGGGGTCGTTGCTCGGGTCACCGTTGCGAAAGCGCTCCGGGAAAATCTGGTACCACACCACGCCCTTGCTCCAAGTGGGGGTGAAGTCGGGCGGCGTTTGCGCGCGGGCGGGCAAAGAGGCGCCCAGCATTAGGGTCGCCGCCAGCCAGGTTTTGGGAAAAGGAAACCTCATTATATAAGCTGTTTACTAAGTCTAGAGTTGGTGCAAAGGCGTTTGTCCTTGCGAGCGCAACGAAACAATTGCACCTGAGTTGCGTGGCTGAACAGGTGCGATTGCTTGGCTGCGCTCGCAAGGAAAACGATGTAGTGTTACTCGTTATATACCAATTAGTTACTTCTGCAGCACCAGATACTGATAGGGCAGCAAGCTCACTTGGGTACCCACCGGCACTACCTGCCCCGTGAGGCCGTTGCGATAGCTGCCAACTAGCGTGCTGGGCACGGTGTAGGTGAGGGCGCGGTTGCGCAGGTTGATGAGCGTGAATACCTGCTCACTGCCGGCCGTTTTGGTGAAGGCGCACACATCGTCGCTACTATAGGAAGCGAGTGCGCCATTGCGCAGGGCGTTGCTGGCGTTACGGAAGCGCAGGATGCGCTTGTAAGCCAGCACCATGTCGGGGTTCAGCGACCAATCGATTACCTGGCGCCCCTGGAAGAAGGGCAGGCGCTGGGGCGTACCCACTTCTTGGCCGTTGTAGACCATCGGGGTGCCATTCATGTAGGCGGCCACCACGAAGGCGGCTAGCGAGCCGGTCTTGCCCCCAAAGAGGTCGAGCGGCGTGCCGTCGCTCACGTTCACGTCGTGGTTGGAGGTGTAGCGCAGCATGCGGGCGGTGGGCGGCAGGCCGCGGTAGCTGGCATAGTTGGCCGTGTTCAGCGAATCCAGGATTTTGGCGCTCTTTTGGCCGCCAAAAATCCGCTTCTCCATGATGCTGAAAAAGTCGAAGCCGTATTGCAGGTTGAAGCCCGATTTGAAGAAGTAGTCGCGCTGGCTGCCTTCGGCAATCAGCAGCAGCTTGTGGCCGGCGATAGACTTGAGGCTGGTATTGGCCTCCGTAAAGAACTGGTAGGTAGGCCCGTCGGCGTAGTCGAAACGGTAGCCGTCCACGTTGGCCGCCAGCACCCAGTAGCGCATAGCCGCGATGAGAGCGGCGCGCATGTCGGGCTTGGCAAAGTTGAGCTGAAGCACATCAGTGAAGCCGGCGGGCGGGTTGCGCAGCGTGCCGTTGGCATCCTGCTGGTACCAGTCGCGGTGGTCGTTCACCCAGGCGTGGTCCCAGGCGGTGTGGTTGCCCACCCAGTCGAGAACGACAGCCATGCCCTTGGCATGAGCCGCATCTACCACGGCACGCAGGTCGGTGAGGGTGCCCAGGCTGGGGTTCACGGCTTGGTAGTCGCGCACGGCGTAGGGCGAGCCGATACCCTTGAACTGCCCAATGGGGTAAATTGGCATCAGGTACAAGGTATTCACGCCCAGCGCCCTTATCGAATCGAGCCGGGGCAACACGCCTTGCAGCGTACCCGCTTGGCTGAAGGCGCTGAAATTGACCTGGTACACGGCCGCATCGGCGGGCTCGGGCACGCTGGCGAAGGGCGTGCCGTACTGTGCCGGGTCGTTGGTGGCGCCCACGATGGGCGCGGTATCGTCGTGTTTTTTGCAGGCGGCCAGCGCTAGCACCGTGCCGCTTAGCACGGCCAGTTTTTTAATGGCAAGTAGCATATAGGTCAGGTAGCGCTGGCTAGCGGATGGTATAAGTGTAGTTGTTGGGCGTATTCAGGTCGAGGCTCACGGTGTAGGTGCGCGGGCCGGACGTGGTAATATTTCCGCCGTTGTAAATCAAGGGTAGCGCGCTGCCGGTATTGCTGCCCAGGTTGATGGCCCAGTCATTGTTAGCCCGAAACTTGAAATCGGCGTTGCCGGCGGCGGTGCTGTTGTTGCCGGGCAGCAGCATGGTCACCGCCCAGAGCTTGGTCGCCACGTTGTAGGTCATGGGTACCGACTGGTTCCAGCCGGCCCCGCTGTTGGTAGTAGCCGCTCCGATAATGCCCCAATCGGTGGCGGTGGCCACGTAGGTGCGAGCCGTCAGGTTTACTTGGAGGCGGTACATGCGCGGGCCAGCCAGGCTGATATCCGCGCCCGGCGAAGCCAGCGAGCCCGCCGTGCCCCCCACGCCGTAGGCTGTGCCGTTCGAGAAGCGAATGGTATTGGTAGCCGCCGGCAAATACACGTAGCCCTCGTACTGGCCAGGGCTAGCCGCTACCTCGCCGAGCTTGGGCGAAGTGGCCGACAGCGCGCCCAGCGTGTTGCCATACACATAAAACTGGCTGGTATACGTGCTTACCGAAAGCGTTTGCACGGCGCTGCGCACCACGTTTTGGTTGCTGGAATACGTGGCCCGCAGGCGCACCTCGTAGGCATTGGGGCCGCCTACCGCCAAGCCCAGGGTACTGGTAAAGAGCGTGTTCAACTCGCCCGCCGTAAAGCCGCGGCGAGTGGTATTCACGCCCGCATCGATGGTAGTGACGTTCAGGAATTGATTGCCCGCCGGGGCCAACTCCAGGGTGTAGGTCACGGGCAGCACGGCCGCGCCGCTGCCATCCGACAGGCCGAAGCGCAATGGGTTCCAGCGCAGGCGCAGCACCGTATCGGCCGGGCCAGCGGTGGCTAGCGTAAGCGTGTTGGCGCTGGCCGTGAAGTTGAGGTCGGCCGTAGGCGTGGCTTGCACATCGGCAATGTCGCGCTTGCAGGCGGCTAATAAGCCGGCCAGCACGAGGGCAAAAAGGAGGGTATAGCGTTGCATCGGGGCAGGTGGGATTGAGTGGTGCGTGGCGAGCACCCAGCCTAATAGCCAGGATTCTGCTTCAGATTGGGATTCGCTGCCAAATCCGTGGCTGGTATCGGGAACAGCGTGCGGAAGGCGTCGATATCGCGTCCCGTGGCCAGCCCGCCCTTCTGCGGCCAGTTGTTGCCAGTGGCAAAGCGATTGAAGCGGATGAGGTCGGTGCGGCGGTGCGCCTCCCAGTACAGCTCGCGGCCGCGCTCGTCCAGGATGTCGCTGAGCTGCACGGTGGCTAGGGTGGCGGCACCCGAGCGGCGGCGCACGTCATTTACCTGGTCGAGAGGGGTGCCGGCGGTACCGCCGGTGCCGCCGCGCAGTACGGCCTCGGCGTACATCAGCTTCACGTCAGCTAGGCGAAACATGGGGTAGTCGATGTCCACGAAATTGCCGTCGCCGCCGTTAGCCTGCGCCGATGAGCCCGGGCGACCCGCCGAGGTCACGTTCTTGTATTTGGTAACCAAGTAGCCCTGCGTGAAGTCAAATAGGTCGCTGATAGTCCGCGACTGACCGGTGGTGTAGAACGTGGCCCGCGTATCGGCGGTAGCGCCCGGAAAGCCCGGAAACAGGTTCACGATATTAGGCTTGATGCGCAGCCCCGACCAGCCACCGTTTACGCCGTAGTCGGCGCTCGGCACGCTGCCGCCTAGGCTGGCGTGCAAGATGAACGGCATGCCCCCAAACGTGCGGGTACGGTTGCCATCGAAGGGCACCGTAAAAATGACTTCCTGGCTGGCGGCCGGCGCGTCGTTGTCAGCCAAAAACAGCAGGCGGTACTCGGACGCTAGCGAGTAGTTGGCGCCCAACACTTTGCTGGCGTAGGTTACGGCGTCGGTGTTGCGGGCCGTGCCCGTGTACACCTCGGCATTGAGGTACAGCTTGGTTAGCAGCGTCCAGCACGCGCCCTGGTCGGCGCGGGCGTAGGCGGTGCGGGCGGGGGCTAGCGTGGGCTCGATGGCCTTTAGCTCATCCTCGATATAGGTAAATAGTGCCGCCCGTGCTATTTGGGGCGGCGGGCTGCCGCCCAGCGTCGAGTTTTCGTCGGCAAAGGGCACGTTGCCAAACATATCCATGGCGTGCCAGTAGCTGAGCGCTCGCAAAAAGCGCGCCTCGGCCCGGTACTGCCGAATGGTGTTGGTCACGTTGCTGTCGGTGAGGCCGCGGCTGGCAAGCTTGTCGTCCGAAGTCTGGCGGATGAACTCGTTGCAAATGCCAATCTGGTAAAACAGCCGGTCGTAGATGGCGCGAATAAACTCGTTGTTCGCGTTCCAGGTATTGCGGCTGATGTCGGACAGGTTGCCATCGTTCCAGGTCATAATGCCCTCATCCGACGCGATTTCCTGCATCGACCAGTACTGGCGCAGGTATTGGCTGAAGTCTTCGCCGATGCCCGTGATATCGGGCTGGCCATCGGGGCCGCTCTGCCCGCTCAAGGCTAGCGTGGCATAGAGGCGCACCAGTGATTGCTGAATCTGGACCGGGTCGCGGTACACTACCTCGGCATTGGCAGTGTAAGAAGGCACTTGGTCGAGCTGACTGGTGCAGGCCGACGAGGCTAGCCCCAGGCTGGCCGCCAGGGCCAGGGCGCGGAGGGGGCGCTGAAAAATAAACGACATAGATAGCTGGGAAACAGGCGCTTAGAAACCGTAGGTGAGGCCCAGCGTGAAGGTGCGCGGCCGGGGGTAGATGTTGGCGTCGTAGCCGCTGCTGATTTCGGGGTCAATGCCCGAGTAGTTGGTCAGCAAGAAGAGGTTTTGGGCGGCGGCCGTCAGATTCAGGGTCGAGTTTTTGCCCAGCACGCTGCCAAACTGGTAGCCCACCGTCACGTTTTCGAGGCGCGCAAATGAGCCATTTTCGAGGAAATAATCCGACTGTGCCGTGAGGCTGTTGAAGTTGGCCAGGCGCGAAGCCAGAATCTCGGTCGAGAGGTTGCCCAGCGTGCCGTTGGTACTCGGCCCGAAATAGGCCCCTGAGCGCACCCCGTTGAAGATGTAGCCGCCCAGGTTGGCGCGCAGCGTGAAGGCCAGGTTGAGCTTGCCATAGCTGGCCGTGCTGCCAAAACCTAAGATGGTCGTAGGCCGGGGCGACTTGCCAATGTAGCGGTCCGAGCCGTTGAGCACGCCGTCGGCCACCAGGTCGGCCACAGCATTCTGAATGGGCTGACCCTCGGCGTTATACAGCTGCTTGTACACGTAGAACGCCCCGGCCGGTGCGCCCACAGCGTTGATTTGCGAGCCGTTTATCTGGCCGATGTAGCTAGCATCGTCCACCAGCGTTAGCTTGGTGATGCGGTTGCGGTTGAAGGTCGCGTTGGCGTTCACCGCCACGTTGAGCTTCTCGCCGCGCACCACGTCGAGGTTGGCCGTCAGCTCCACGCCCCGGTTGGTGAGCGAGCCAATGTTAAGAAAGCCCGCGTTGGAGAGATTAGACAGGGCCGATACGTTGCTGAAAAACAGCAGGTTCTTGGTGTCGCGCTGGTACACTTCCACCGCGCCCGTCAGGCGGCCGTCGAAGAAGCCGTAGTCGAGGCCCACGTTGTAGGTGGTGGTAGTTTCCCAAGTTAGCTCGGGGTTGTAGAAGCTGGGGCGCAGCGTGCGGTAGTACTGCCCGCCCACCAGCTGCTGGGCGGTATTGTTGCTAAGCGTCGAAATGGGCAAGTAGCCCGAGTTGATGCCGATATCCTGCTGCCCGGTTTGGCCGTAGCCCAGGCGCAGCTTCAAGTCCGACACGGTGGCATTATTCTTCAGAAAATCCTCGCCCTTCAAGCGCCACGCAAACGCCCCCGACGGAAAGTAGCCCGTGCGCCGCCCCGGTGCGAAGTTGGAGGTTTGGTCGATGCGGAACGTGCCGGTAAAGAGGTACTTATCCGCGATGTTATAATTCAGGCGGCTGTAGTACGAGAGCAGCACCAGGTTTTTGGTATACTGCGTCTGGTTGTCGTAGGTCGGCGTGAGGGGCGTATACACGCTGCCATCGGCGCGGCGGTCGTCGAAGATGTAGTTCGTGTTGCCAAACTTCTGAAACGAGTAGCCGCCGAGCAACTCCAGGCGCTGGCCCAGCACCTGGCCCTCGTATTTGGCGTAGGCTTCGAGCAGGTAGTTGTTGAGCTCCTGCCGGTACTCGTTATTGATGCCCTGGCGGTTGTACTGCGAGGCCGAAGAGGGCGCTACATATACGGTGCCACTGCCGCGCTGCACGTCGTAGCCCACGTTCAGGTTAGCGCTTAGGCCCGGCACGAAGGGCAGCTTGTAGTCGAGGCGCACATTGCCCAGGCTGCGCAGCACCGTGCTGCGGTCACGGCGCTGGTTGATGAGGCTCAGCGGATTGCGCGCCGACAGGTTGACTAGCTGCCCGTTGCCCTGCAAAAATTCGTAGTAGCCGCCGAAAGGCGCGTAGCGCGGGTCGTCGGACGTAATAGGCTGGCTGGGGTCGAAGCCCACGGCCGTGCCCACGGCACTCTGGTCCGAGAAGTTGTTATCAATCCAGGAGCCCTTCACGTTCAGGTCCACCCGCAGGTTGCCATCGAGCAGTACCGGCGTCAAACTCAGGTTGCCGGTGTAGCGCTTCAGGTCGTTGCGCTTCAGCAAGCCCTGCTGGGTGAGGTAGCCCACCGACGCCCGAAACGGCACCTTGCCCAGCGCGCCCAGTACGCTGGCGTTGTTGTCGGTAGTGTAGGCCGGGCGGTAGATAGCGCGCTGCCAATCCGTGTTTTCGGTGCCCAACAGCGCCTGCTGCTGGTAGTTGCCGTAGTTCAGCACCAAGTCGCGAAACTGGTCGCCGTTGAGTACCGGCGTGTACTTGGCCACTGTGGCGATGGAGTGCTGGGTCGAGACGTTTACCCGTATCGCCTCGCCCGCCAGGCCCTTCTTAGTGGTCACGATAATTACCCCGTTTGAGGCCCGCACGCCATAGATAGCCGTGGCCGAGGCATCCTTGAGCACCGTAACGCTTTCAATGTCATTCGGATTGATGAGCGAGAGCGGATTGCCAGCGCCCGCTAGCCCGTCGTTGCTCACCGGCACGCCGTCAATCACGAAAAGCGGCTGGTTGCTGGCACTCAGCGACGAGCCACCCCGGATAATAATCTGGCTGCCCGCGCCCGGCGCGCCGCCGGCAGTAGTTATCTGCACACCAGCTACCTTGCCCTGCACCAGCTGTTCGGGGCTAGTCACCTGGCCCTTCACAAACTGCTTGCTGTCGACGGTTGTAATGGAGCCCGTCACGTCTTGGCGGCGCTGGGTACCGTAGCCCACTACCACGGCCTCGCTCAAGGCCTGGGCGTTTTCGCCGAGTGTGGTGAGGGGTGCCTGCACGGGCTTGCCGTCGAGTACCGTCACCGACACCCGCGCCGTGGTGAAGCCCACCGACGAGTACACCAGCGTATGTTGCCCGGCCGGCACATTCGGGATGGTAAACACGCCCTCTTCGTTGGTCGTAGCGCCGAGCGTGGTGCCCTCTACTACCACTGTTACGCCGGGCAGGGGCGCGCTTTTGGCATCGACCACGCGGCCACTTACCACTCCGCTCGCCACCGGCGCAACACGGGCCAGTGGCCAGTGCCGGCCCGGCCCCAGGGGCCCCGCCACCGCCGAGCTAATCGTGAGAATGCCGATAACCGGCGCAGACAAAAAGGTGCGGCCCGCGCCAAACGGGCGCAGCCAACGTAGGGGTGGCGTCATGGGTGGGACTGGGGTTGATAGACGCAGCCGACCCAGTTGGGTGGGCTGCCAAGCCAGCGCCCGCAGTAACAAAAGCTACCTGCTCAGCGCTGGCCGTCAAACAAAACAATACCACCCCGCACCGAAAGAAAATTAGTTAAAACGAGGTATGAAAAATATAAACCAATATTGGCAAAATATAACTGATGTACAGCAACTTGTGGTATTATAAAGTTTGCAAAATATGAACCCAATATGAAGGAGAATAGGGTGATTTTATTGGGGTTTCGCTGCTCTAGCGTGGTACTTCCCCTCCCGCTACCTTAGCTCGCGTCCAACACCCGCACTTGCGCCTCAAACTCCTCATTGGGGAGTACCGACCGGTTTTTTACCCGCGTCTTATAGGTATAAATCGTATTAATAGAATACCCCAAAATGCGGCTGATGCGCTCGCTGTCGTCGATGCCCAGGCGCACGAGGGCGAAGATGCGCAGCTCGGCTGTCAGCAGTTGGTCGTCGGCTAGCTGCACCTGGTCTTCGGGCCGAAACAAGGTGTTGAAAGTTGGGATGAAGCGGGGGAACAGCTTCAGGAAAACCTGGTCGAAATTTTTGTACAGAGCCGTGCGTTCGTGCTTGATGTTGACTCCGTCAAGCAGCCGTTGTAGGCCTGTGTACTGCTTGCTATCGAGCAGGGCGAGGAGCGACTTTTTCAGAGCTTCGAGCTTATCGATGTACTGCGAATTGGAGTTGAGGTAGTAGCCGATGTACTCGTCCTTGATGCGGTTGGCCTCGTTGAGCCGGCTGTTCAGCTGGTTGAGCTGCCCGATGGCGGCACGCAATTCCTCATTAGAAGCCAGCACGCGCTTATCGGCCCGCTGTAAGCGCCGCAACTGCGCGAAGATGACGAGCGTACACACGCCCCCAAAAGCCGCCAACCCAGCCAGCACCCACGAATTGCGCCGCAGCGTCTGCCGCTGCTGCTCGATGATGCTCACCTTCTCGCCCTCAATCACCGACGAGATATGGCTAATCTCTACCTGCCGCTGCCGGGCCTTATAAAACGCCGCCTCGTCGCGCGCCTCCCGGATAAAGCGGTAAGCATTCTGCAAATCGCCCCGCCGGTAGCAGTAGTCCGACACCTTGAAAATGGCCAGCGTTTCCTTGGTAGCCGACTGCACATCGGCAATAGCCGCCACTAGCAACAGCTCAAACGCTGCTTCTTCCTGGTGGTGCATTTCGTAGAGGCTGGCCAGCGTGCTGGCGCTCACGGCTAGTTGGTGGGGCGTGAGGCCCGGCAGCTGGCGCACGGCTTGGTACGACCGAATGCCGGCTGGTAAATCGTCCTTTTTCTGCGCAATAAAGCCATCAATAATTAGGCACTGATACGAGGCGGTGGTGCACAGCTGCCGGGCCGTATCAGCATAGGCCAATGACTTGGCATAGTTTACCGGCCGGTAGTACTCGTCCTGGTCAAACGTGCCCAAGTCGCTGTAGGCCCTTGCTTTTAGGAAATAATAATCGATGCGGTCGGGCCCCGAAAGCTGCCGTGCCTTAAGGTCAGCCAGCGCGTCGAACGTCTCCTTGAACATGCCTGACGAGAGCAGAATAAACGACAGATTGAGCTTGGCAAGCGCTATTTTCCGGGCGTTGCCCGACTGGTCAGCCAGCCGGTTTAGGCGCAAGCAGTAGGCAAAGGCAGAGTCGTATTTGTACGCCTTGTACTCGTCGTAAATGCGTAGGCCCAGGCGAAACTGAGCGTCCGGGTCACCGTGGCTGGACGCGTACTCGGTGCGCAAAAAGGCAATGCGATTCACCCGCTGCGCATCGTAGCGCGGACGCTGGGCGAGCGCTTGGTTAAGGGCCGTGAGCAGGCTGTCGGCCGTACTTGCCTTAGCGTAAGACCCAGCGCCAGCAATGGATAAGAGGAGGAAGCTTAAAAATAATTTTACCTGCATTTGTTCACGCAATATACAGGTTGCCATAAGCCCAGGACAGACTACTTATAGGGTCGCACGATAGCAGTAAGAAAAAACTTTGCTAAGTCACCTTCACCATTAGGCAGGAATGGTAAAAATTTGTGAGTTACCCTGCCTAAAAGACAAGTTGAAACCCGACTATCCAAAGAAGGACCGTTTCGTGGATGTTTGCCATTCACTTAATGGACGTTTAATAAACGCTATAAACGCCGCAGCTGCTCATAATCTAACTTAACGGTAGCTCTGCAGACGTTACATAAATAGCTTTATGAAGCGCGCTTTGCAAGCTCCGATAAAGTCCTCAAACTGTTCATTACTACTCAGCTACCTCACTCCGCCAACAACCCCTAACTACCGATTTTGCTTTCTAAGCTCCTAGGTAAATACTCTTCCCCCAACAAGTACCTCTTGGGTGCGCTCATCAAAGGTGGCTTTGAGGCCCGTATGTGCCGCCGCAGTGGTCATAATATTGGCGATGGAGTGGCTGTAGCCGGCTTCAACGGGTGCGTTGGGCTGGCGGCGGCTGCGCACGCATTCCATCCAGTTACGGATGTGGTTAGACGTGAGCAGGTCGCCGCCCGTGTTGGCCGAGGCTACTGCGGTTTCCGTGTTGGCCAAGTTGACTTCGGGCAGCAGATTGGGCGGCAGGTGCATCGCATCGGCAAACTGCTTGGTGAGGCCACCGGTGGGCGATACGCGGTTGGTAATTAAATTCAATTCACCGCCGTTGGAATAGTAGATTTCGGCCGGGTGCTCGTCGCCATTGTGCATGCGCGAGGCAAACGTGACCTGAAAACCGGTAGTCGGGTCGTTGGCCGGGCCGTAGTCAAAGGCCGCCGTGATGGTATCCCAGTTGCGGCGGCCGTCCTTCCACATGTAGATGCCGCCGTTGGCCACCACGCTGCGCGGGTGGAGTAGGCCCGTAAACCAATGCACGGTGTCAATCTGGTGGCTCATCCACTGGCCCGGCAGGCCCGAGGAGTAAGGCCAAAATAGCCGGTATTCGAGGTACTTGCGTGGGTCGTAGGCTTCGGCGGGGCGGTTCATCAGGAAGCGCTTCCAGTCTACATCGGCTTCGCGCAGCTCACTCACCAGCTCGGGCCGCCGCCAGCGGCCGGGCTGGTTCACGTTCCAGGTCAGCTCGACCATCGTGATGGGGCCAAATTTGCCTGATTTGATGAACTGCTCGGCGGCCTGATAGTTGGCCCCGCTGCGGCGCTGCGAGCCGATTTGGACAATTTGTTTCGAAGCCTTAATGGCCTTGAGCGCGGCCCGATTGTCGGCCATCGTTTCGGCAAACGGCTTTTCCACGTAGGCATCGCAGCCCGCCTGCACGGCCTCGATGGCGTGCAGCGCGTGCTGAAAATCGGCGGTGCCGATGAACACCGCATCCACGCTTTTGCTAGCGTATAGCTCGTCATTGTTGCGGTAGGCGGCCACCGGGTGGCCTAGTTTTTCTTTCCACACGGCGGCTCCCTCAGCGCGGCGCTGGGTCCAAATGTCGGAGACGGCTACTACATCGAAGTTCAGCGCTTTATAGTGATTCATAAAGCAGGGCAGGTGGGAGTTGCGATGACGGTCCGAAAATCCGATAACCCCGACGCGCACCCGGTCATTGGCCCCGATGATGCGCTTGTAGCTGCTCGCCGACCAGCTCACACGCGGCAGCAAAGCGCTCGCGCCCGCTAGGGCCACTTGCTGCAAAAAAAGACGACGGGGCTGCGACATAGTATGGTGAGATTTGAGGGTGGGAAAAGAGGCGTGTTTTCAGTATAGAATGCGGATTGGCAAAATCAAAAAACGTCCGCCCTGCTGCGCTTGTCGAAGTATGACGGACGCTCTTAACAAAATTCTACTTCAATTCCTTGAGTTTCAGGCTGCGGAACGACACCCGATTGCCGTGGTCTTGCAGTAGCAGATGGCCGGCCGGGGCCTCGCCAAAGTTTGGCCAGACGTGGTATTTGCTTTGGGCCACTAGGCTGCGAAACTCAGTTGAGCCGCGCTCGTATTCCAGCACTTTCACGCCATTGAGGTAGTGCTCGACGTGGTTGTTGGGGTACACCACCACGCGGCCCACATTCCACTCGCCGATGGGGTGCACGAAGCGCACCGGCTTAGCGGCGGTTTTGAGGTCGTAGAGCGAGGCCAGCGTGCGGTCGCCGTCGCGACCGAGCTTGGCATCGGGGTGCAGCGCATCGTCGAGCACCTGGTATTCGAGGCCGATGGCCGAGCCGTCGGTTTGCTCGGCCAGCGTCACGAAGTATTTCACCCCGCTATTGGCCCCCGGCGTCAGCTTAAACTCGAATGACAAATCGAAAGCCCGGTACTCGGCACTGGTGATAATGTCGCCGCCGTTGGCCGCCTCCTTGCCTTCCGAGGGGAGCACCGTCAGCGTGCCATCGGCCACCTGCCAGCCTTGCGCGGGGAAAGCCGGGGCTTTGGCGCTGCGCCAGCCCTGGCTGGTTTTACCGTCGAATAAGAGCTTCCAGCCGTGCTGCTGCTCATAAGTACTCAAGTAGTTGGGTACAAAATTCGCCACATAAACATCAGCCGGAAAAGCGCTGGGTTGCACCACCTTTTTGAGGCGAATATTTTTGAAATACACTTTCTGACCGGCCTGGGCCGCATCGGTGATGGCATGCACCTGCAAGCCGATAAAGCCTGTGGGGTCCACCGCATCCACGACGTAGGCCACGGGCACGTCGTTAATCCAGGTTTTCATTTCGTTGCCGAGGCACTCCACTTTTACGTGGTTGTACTGGTCTACTTTGAAGGCCTTTTTGGCCTGCGGGTGCAAATCGAGGGGGTAGAGCCACTCGCGCCGGGCCTCGTCGTAGATGCCACCCGACCAGTTGCGCGCCGAGGGGTCGATTTCGACCTGCCTCCCGTACACCTTGCCCGGCTGGGCGGGCGCATCGAAATGGCTGCGCGTCTGGATGCCCGAATTGCCCAGCGGGCTGTCGATTTTTACGTCCAGCTCCAGGTCGAAGTCGCCGTATTCTTTGTCGGTGACCAGAAAGGTATTGCCCGAATTCACGACGGCCGTGCCCACGATGGCCCCGTTTTCGACGGTGTACTCAGCGGTGCCCGCCAGCCGGTGCCAGCCCTTCAGGGTTTTGCCGTCGAAGAGATTTTGCCAGGCGTCGGCCGCCGGTTCGGCTGGCGGCCGGGGCTGAAAGGAGGTGAGCAACGCAATGGCCGCGCAGGCAGCCAGCCGAATAGTCGTGCGAGAGGTAGTCATGGGTGGGAAAGGAGGGAGGGTAGCAACGAGCACTTGTGCGTTCAAAAGTAACCGTCAGGAGCTTACGGATATTCCCCCCCATCTAGGCGATAGTATCTTGCCACCCCGAACCTCTCCCACCCACTACGATGCCGAAGACGCTGCTTTCTATTATCCTGCTGCTGTTTGCTCTAACGCACTACTCGGCGGCCGCTCAAACTTCTTCGTCCGCCCCGTTGCGAGTAGGCGTGGCGGGCCTGACCCATACCCACGTGCACGGGCTGCTGGGGCGCGAGAAGCGCGGCGATATCGTCATCGTGGGTATTGCGGAGCCCAACCGCGCCCTGGCCGAGCGCTTCACCAAGGAGCACGGCTTGCCGATGAGTCTCGTGTACCCCTCCTTGGCCGAGATGCTGGCCAAAACTAAGCCGCAGGCCGTCACGGCGTTTGGCAGTATTTATGAGCACTTGGCCGTGGTGCAGGCCTGCGCGCCGAAGGGCATCCACGTGATGGTTGAAAAGCCGCTGGCCGTGAACATGGACCACGCCCGCCAGATGGCGGCCCTGGCCCAGCAGTACCACATTCACCTGCTCACCAACTACGAAACCACTTGGTACGGCTCCAACCTGCGAGCCTACCAGCTGGTGCAGGACAAAGCCCTCGGCGACATTCGCAAAATGGTGGCGCACGACGGCCACCAGGGCCCCAAGGAAATCGGCGTGAATCAGGAGTTTCTAGCTTGGCTCACCGACCCCGTGCAAAATGGCGGCGGCGCGCTGCCCGATTTTGGCTGCTACGGCGCCGACCTTATGACGTGGCTTATGCACGGCGAGCGGCCCCTCTCGGTGACAGCCAGCGCCTTGCACATCAAGCCCGCGGTGTACCCCAAGGTGGAGGATGACGTGACCATCCTGCTCACCTACCCCCAGGCGCAGGGTATCATCGAGGCCTCCTGGAACTGGCCCTACGCCCGCAAAGACCTGGAAGTGTATGGCCAAACCGGCTCGGTAGTGGCCCTCGACCGCGACCACGTGCGGCTGCGCCGCACAGAAAAAGAAACCGCACAGGACCTGACAGTGCCCCCGCCGCCCGCGCCCTATGACGAGCCTTTTGCCTACCTGGCCGCCGTGGTGCGGGGCACCACGCCGGAGGACGTGCTCTCGTCGCTAGCCACCAATATGCTGGTAGTCGAGATTCTGGACGCTGCCCGGCAGTCGGCTGCAACCGGCAAAACGGTGTACCTGTCGCGCTAGTCCAGCGGAGTTCTTTATTCGCCGGGGTAGCGCAGGCCGATTTGCTGGCGCACGGCGTCGAGCTGCTGCATGAGTTGCAGGCTAAAATCCAGCGGCAGCAGCGGGCTTTCGGTCAGGCCTTGCGCGAGGCATTCCTGCACGTGGGCAGCTTCGTAGTGGTAGCCCAGGCCGGGCGCTGGGCAGGAAAATGTCTGTGTCAACTCTTCCCCGGTTAGCTGCACCTGCACGCCCGTGGGGGCGTGAAAACGCCCCAGCAGTTGCAGCTTGCCCTTGGTGCCGTAGAGCACGCATCGGTTATCGGTTTGGGCCGCGAGAGTTGAAAACAGGCTCGCCGTGGCCCCGCCAGGGTAGGCCAGCGACATGGCACAATTAAAGTCAACGCCCGTTGGTGCGAGCGTCGCCACGGCCCCCACTGTACTGGGCACCCCCAGAAAAAGCTGGCTGATAAAGAGCGGATATACCCCAATATCCAAGAGGGAGCCCCCGGCCAGGGCGGGGTTGAATAGCCGGCCTGCGGGCTGATAAGGCGTGGCAAAGCCAAAATCGGCTACCAAGTGCTTTACCTCGCCGATGTGGCCGGCGGCCACCAGCACCAGCGCCTGGGCGATGGCCGGAAAAAAGCGGGTCCAAAAAGCTTCCATCAGGAACACGCGCCCTTCCCGGGCCACCCGTATCATTTCCTGCGCCTGACCTGCGTTTTGGGCAAAGGCTTTTTCGCATAGCACGGGTAAGCCCGCCCGCAGGCAAAGCAGCGCGTGGGCGTAGTGCTCCGAATGCGGCGTGGCAATGTACACGGCATCAATGCCGGGCACGGCCAGCAGGTCTTCGTAGCTGCCCACCGCGTGCGGTACCCCAAACTCGGCAGCGAAAGCCTGTGCGTTAGCCAGGCTGCGGGAGGCCACGGCGTGCAAGCGGGCCTGGGGCACCAGGGTGAGATCTTGGGCGAATTTGCGGGCAATATTGCCGGGGCCCAAAATGGCCCAGTTGTAGGTGCGCACAGGCAAGAAGAGTTGGTTTAAAACGGGCAGTATCTAAGCAAACTGAATGGGCTGTTCTAAATGGTTTTAAGCTGCTTACTAGTGCGAAGTAAGTAGGTTGCTTCGGAGCAGCGCCTTGAGTCACTCATAATACCGGCGTTTGGCGGGTTGGGAGCAACGAAGGAAAAATAAAGCCTTATTCTGTTTTGATTCGCCCTACTGCCTCAGTAACAAACCACCTCCTCAGCTAACTAGTCAGGCGGCAGCGGGCTGAGAAGTGTCGCTAACGTGGAGTTGCTTATAAAGCAGGGCGGCGGCCGCTTCTAATAGCGGCTGGTCCGTCGTGCGCTCCTGACAGCGCTGCAGATCGTAGTGGCACAACGTACCGTAGGGATGACCTTGCTCATCGCGAATGAGCACGCCACAGTAGGATATCACGGGGGTATCCACTAGGCCGGTGTACTGGGGGTCGGTGGTCACATCCAGGATTTCAAGCGGGGCTTGCTGACGGCCGACTAACGAGCAGAACGTCGCTGCCATAGGTACGTCTTCTCCCCGACGCACCAGCGGCTGATTGCCGTCTACTAGCACCTCGCTGCGCAGCACCTCGCCTTCAAAGCGAAACAGGCCGGTATACCGGTGGGGGGTACGGCGGTTTAAATACGCGAGGGCGGCGTGTACGCCCTGCTGCTGCACCAGAGCTGCAAATTCGGTTAGTTCACGTGCTATGGCTTGTTCCATTAGTTCTTCTGTGCTTTATACCTCTTATAACAAGCAAAGAATAAAAAGGACTATTGAGGTCCACCAGCTGCCGGTGCTGGGACGGCAGTCAGGGTGGTAACGGGTTGCGCAAGGACGTAAGAGCGCTGCGCTTAGCACTTAAACAAAGTAAGAGGTGCTGGGGCTATTGTCAGTTTCCCTTGACAAAATGTACGCTTCCCATCTAAGTGAGCCGGTTGCAAGTAGTGATTAGGCAGCTTTAGCGGGAGTGTACGCTTCCCCGGATTGAGAGCCAGTTGTGAGTAGAGAAAAGCGTATTTTCACTACCTGACACCTGCGAGATGAAAAAAGGACGATTCAGCGAGGCCCAGATTGTGGCCATTCTGCAACAGCAAGCCAGCGGGCAGACCGTGGCCCAGATTGTGCGCGAACACGGCCTAAGAGGGTATAGGATAAATCAAGCGCTATGTTCAGAAGTCAGGTTTTTGGCTAGTCGGCGCAGCATTAAATGAGAGAAACAGGCTTTGATAATGGCCTCACTAGTACGCGGGTTAGTTTCGTAATCTCGGCCCGCCACGCGGCGATACTTGCTCAGCCAGCCAAAGGAGCGCTCCACCACCCAGCGCCGGGGCAGTACGACGAAGCCCTTGGTGCCGGGCGGCTTGCTGACCACTTCCACGCGCAGGCCCAACGCTGCCGCGGCCGTCGCGACGAGTGGTCCCTGATAGCGTGCATCAGCCCAGAGCAACTGCAAATTGGGGGCGCACGCCTTGGCCTGGGCGAGCACGGGGGCCGCGCCCACCGGGTCCTGCACGCTGGCTGGCTGCACGAGCACAGCCAGCGGCAGGCCCTGTGTGTCGACCGCGATATGACGTTTACGGCCAGCTACTTGCTTGCCTGCATCGTAGCCGTGGCAGCCCCCCTTTTACCGCCCGTACGCACGGACTGCGAGTCGATGGCCCCGGCCGTCGGTTCCGGCTCGCGGCTCAACTGGCGCACTTGCCGACGCAGCCCATTGAGTAGGCGGTCCCACGTGCCGTCCTCGCGCCAAGCTTCAAACTGCTTGTAGACCGTGCGCCAAGGTGGCAAATCGTGTGGCAGCAGGTGCCAGGCGCTGCCTGCCCGCAATTGGTAAAAAATGGCGTTGAGCAACTCGCGCTTACTGTGCAAAGGCGGCCGGCCATAGCCGCTGGTGCGCACGTAGGGCTCGACCAAAACCCACTCAACGTCTTTTAAATCAGTAGCATAAGCTCTGCATGACATACTTCAAAGATACATAGCGCTTGAATTATCCTACTCCCTCTTAGAAAATTCTTTAAAATAACATTAGTCGCTGTTGCAAAAGGCAACTGCGACTACCGTGCAAGGCCAACAGTTGAGCGGGCAACCCTACCATAAAGCTGTTTTAGGATACCTATGTAGCAGCCATGATGGCTTGACGCACGAGCGTAAGACTTTTGCAACAGCCACATTAGTTATAAGCGTACCTTTGGCTCCATGCGGCTGTTGGTCCTTCTCTTGGCGATATATGTGCTGGTACTCTCTGGGGTCCCCTGCGACATGCTGTGCCAAGATGAACCAGTAGCCACCGCGCAGGGCACGCCGACTCATTCGGGTGAGCAGGACGACTGCAAAAACTGCTCGCCCTTCAGCGTGTGTGCGGCTTGTTCAGGCTTCACCCTGCCGGCTTCGGGGTGGGCAACGCCGCCTACCAGCGTAGTGTTAGCCCCGTCACTGGCCCGCTTGCCGCTGTACCGCGAGTCAGCTGCCCTGGAGGTAGCCGCGTGTATCTGGCAGCCGCCGCGATTGGTGTAGTCCCTTCTAGGTCGTTACTCCGCTGGATTTTTCAGCGGGTAGCTAGTGACTACGCAAACCCCTCCTAACTTCATGAAAATCATTCTGGTGTCACTTAGCGTGGCACTCGCTCCCGTCTCTATGGCCTGGGGGCAACAACGCCTGCGCGTCTCGGTGCAGGATGCCATCACGGGCAAGCCACTGCTCGGCGCGACGGTTCGACTACTACCCGGCAACACGGGCGCCGCAGCCGACGCGGTGGGTAAACTAGAACTACCCATACCGGCCGCTGGGCGTTATGCCCTCACCTCCTCGTTTATCGGCTACCAAAGCCACACGGATAGCCTGACTTTTCCCCTGCTGGGAGATACGCTCACCGTGCGCCTGGTGGCCGTCGAGGGCGAGCTATTGGAGGAAGTGGTGGTATCCTCCACCCGTAGTAACCGCAGCATTGACGACATTCCTACCCGCATCGAAGCCATTACGGGCGAAGAACTAGAGGAAAAGGCCAACATGCGCCCGGGCGATATTCGCATGCAGCTCAACGAGAGCACCGGCATTCAGGTGCAGCAGACCTCGCCCGTTTCGGCCAGCGCCAATATTCGCATTCAGGGCTTGGATGGGCGCTATACGCAGCTACTCCAAGACGGCTTCCCCCTCTACTCCGGCTTCGCGGCAGGCCTGAGTATTTTGCAAATTCCGCCCTTGAACCTGCGGCAAGTGGAGATTATCAAAGGGTCGGCCTCCACGCTTTACGGCGGCGGGGCCATTGCGGGCCTGGTCAACCTGATTACCAAGCGCCCCGGCGAGAAGCCTGAACTTAGTTTCATGGCCAATGGCACCACAGCCGGC
>Ga0265798_10000260_pt1 | contig 94078 bp, 54 predicted proteins | sample P3T30metagenome_FD_192430 | JGI IMG/M metagenome (GOLD analysis project Ga0265798, IMG submission 192430) | Plant litter microbial communities from East Loma Ridge, Irvine, California - P3 T30 | ecosystem: Environmental > Terrestrial > Plant litter > Unclassified | place: USA: California... | reverse complement strand
ATCGCACTAGGGGGATATTTATGTTCGCGTAAAAGATCCTCTAAGTTATCAAAGTACGATTTTATCGTCGAAAACCCAAGTGCGGTAGACCGTACTACGTCGATAGTACGTGAAAAGCATGTCTTAATTCGCGGGTGTCGTGTCCTAAAGCGGTCGATCTATCGGTCCGAGATAGGAGGAAATTGATTTTTATCGAAATTCAAACCCCGTTTAGACTGAATTTCAGAAGCCAGAATTTTGACTAACTAAAAAGTGATCGGGGCGCCTAACTTAGCGGCGCGGTAAATCTAGGTCTTGAGTGTTAATTCCTTGATAGGAGCTAGTATCTGTTAACTAACATGACTTTCAATTCTTGATTTTCGCTTTTAAGCTCGTTTTCGTAAAGTCGTCTCGGGAATTTGAAAGACTAATGCAGCTCGGCGAAGTGACTTAAATTCACCGTTTACTAACGCATCTAAAGCGTTATTTATATCTTCTTCCTTATACGAAGAAATAGAGAAGGAAGAAGAAACGCGGGGGAGCAAGCGGGGTTTATAAAGCTAACCTCGGTAAAGTGCGCCGCTTCCCCTACAGTCACGTTATAGGTATGTTATTCTAGTAGAAATAGTAAAATAGTAATATTAGTTAATAGAATACTAAATTAGACTTACTAATATAAGAAAATTATAAGTTAGAAAGCCTATATAATTAAGCTCTAAAAACTTTATATATTTAGATAGAATATATAACTATTTTAGTATTCTATTTTATCTATATTAGTCTAACTTGGTATTAATTAAGATAGTTATATAAACTATAGAAATATCAAGTCTTAAGATATTAGTAGTACCTTTATAATAATATATAACTTAATTAGTAAAGATAAAATCTAATTAAGCTATGTTATAATTTACTAAATATTTAAAACTTTGTTACTAGCTTTATATTCCTATTATAACATTAGACTGATTAGTATCTTTTCTAGATTTTGCTTTTCTAGATCTAAGATTAAGAATACTGATAGCTTAGTTAGTACTATAGTATATATAAGTAAGATGTATATATAGAAATTAAGAGTATATTAGCTAATTAGCTAGTAGTACTACTATTAAAATTGAAAACAACAATTAGACTTTAGTATATAATCTACTATATATCTTGTTTATATATAATCCTATAGCTTCTAGCTTCTACTATTGTCTGACCACTTTTATAATATTAGCTAAATCTTAATTAAGAAAACTTAGTTAAGTTACTATTAACAGATAATAAGGACTCTAGTCGCTAGATTAATTACTAAATACTAAGCTAAGCTAGTGTCATTCTTATTATTTAGTAAATTAACTTGTTCAACTTAACTAGTAGCTAGCTGTTAAATATTGAGAATAATCACAATCAGTTATGCAGCCATGGTATTAATGACGTTTGTAGTTGGTAGCCAACTTGAGCTAAGAGCTGGGGGTAGCTTGATTTGCTATATTATCAGGTAGCCTGTGCATACCTACGGTCCAACAGTCGAAATTCTTTGAGTTGCGTTGACTTCTCCGAGCCCATCGGGTAGAAGGTACATATGAGAGCGCAGTGCAGGTCAAGTTAGAATGTGCCTCCAGGCGGAGCAGTTCAGCACGGCACGACCGTAAGCTGGAGTAGTGGCACAAAAAGAAAGTACAAGTTTTAGTTTACTTGCCTATCATCAGATGAGGACAGGCCAAAGAAGTGAAGTGTCGGATATTAATTAGTAGGTATCCATATCATTACATTTGTTCTCGTGATTTCCCTCCAACATCCAAGGCCAAACCCTACTTGCTAGAGCCGAACCAGCTAGAGATACCGTTCTTGGCCTTCTCAGCACCCTGCGTATGATTGTTAGCAGATGCGCGCGCAATGCGAGAAGTTCGTCACTGCTTGACTTACCTCTCCAACATTCTTGTCGAACGAGTCCACCGCCTTGTTCAGCTCAGCGCCAGTCTTCTTGATCGTCTGGTCGATGGACTGGTCTGCCCTTTGCCTGTATGCCTCGAGCTTCTGGTCGACCTTGTGCGTACCATCGCGAGCCTGAGCTGCGAGCCTGTCGACCTCCTTGCCAGCGTCGGCGGCGAACACCTCGGCATCCTTGCGGATCTCTGTGCCCTTGCTAGGAACGTCCTCCTTTCCGATGTGCTTGACCTTGGTTGCGTCGGCTGTGAGTAGATCTTGTCAGTCATGTCATTGGCAGAAGAAATGATTGAAGCCCAACGTACCCTCGAATCTCTTCTTTGCGGCTGTGGCATCTCCACCAGCGCGGTAGAAGTAGTAACCAGCACCGACGGCTGCGACACCGCCACCAATCTTGAGAGCTCTGGACATATTGTTTGAGTGTGTTGTGGGGATGTTTGTGATGTTAAACAGGTTTGTGTTTCGAGGGTCAGGTGATTGGGTCGAGGCAAGTGTTGGGAGAGAGTACGGTATTTATTGGAGAGGAGGAGGAGGAGGAGGAGCTCTGGAAGGCTGGGTTCCTTCCTTGTTTGCCGGCTGCCAATCACATGTGCGCGCGCATCATAAGACAAACGATGATGTGTGACGTCGACCTTACCATGAAAATGCGGAGAAAGCTTCTGGATTTACAGACTGGCGAGACTGGATCCACAAGACAGTGGTAATCTCCACAGCACACGGTAATCAAATCAAATCACGTGCATGGATGCGCGCAGATCGATCTTGACACTAGTTTTGGCTCCCGGCGCCAGCGAGACGAGAGAGGAAGGCGGGACGCTGCTCGCCATCTCTGAGGCTGCCACCTGTGGCTGTTACGGCAAGACTGAGTACGCTGCCGCTTCACACAGCAACCGTGGACTCCGAGTGACTGGCGTGCCGAGTCGCTTTCGACTTCACTTTCCTACTATGCTGCTGCTGCTGCTAAATACCTGAACCGCCATGCATCGGACTGGTGCGACACATACTGGCCACCACAAGAACTGCAGCGACAACACACGAACTCGGACAACATAGAACCCCCCAAGGCGCGCGCCTCTCAGACGAGACCGGATATGCACGAGGGGCCCCACTACCCAGCAATACTCTCCTTCTGCCATACCTTTACGGACGACCCGAAGTCATGTCGCGCTCGTCCTCACTCCGCCATGCCGTCAGTGACACCCCCGACGCCGCGACATTGAAAGCCCACAACCAAGTCACCCTGATCGACCACACCACGCCCGATCGCGTTTCTGCTGCAACCTCTGACGATGGCCTTGACGACACCGAACGAGTAGCCACACGTGTAGACACTTCATCTACCGACCCTCTCTTCCACAAAATTAGCCGCTCCTCTGTACACAACTCCGTACGGCATCAAGTAAACAGACAAAAGTACCGGCGATACCAACAGCACCGTTACTCTGACAACAATATCTCGGCTGCCGGCGACGATGCCCAACTTGCTTCATCTGGTGGGGAAGAGGCTGCTCCTGCGCAAAAGGGCTATTTGGAGCGCGGCAAAGCACGAGCGAGGAAAGTCTTGAACCGCAAAAGAACTTTGGGCCGCGGAGATGGGGAAGACAGCGTGATTGACATACTATACGAAAACCAACGTGGTGCGTTCTTCTTCGGCGTGCCCATGTTCAGCAGCAGCTCACTGTTGAACTTCGATCCGAAACCCTGGCAAAACTCCGCATTTCGCACTTCGCCATCAGACATCCGCAATGCCCAAGTGCCTGATCCAAGCTGGACCTGGGACTGGAAGAGCTGGTATGTCGACATGAGCCGTGACGTGGATGAGGAGGGCTGGGAGTACAGCTTTTCCTTCCAGAAAGGCTTTGCCTGGCACGGAAACCATCCTTGGTTTCACTCTTTTGTGCGGCGAAGACGGTGGTTGCGCAAAAGAACTCGCAAGGACACCTCCCACAAGACGAAGGAGCGAGGTCATGAGCTTACCGCAGACTACTTCACCATCCATCCGAAGATTCTGCGTGGCCCCTCTCCCAATGGTAGCCTTACGTACTCAGCCATGCGAGCTCGAGGATTCCAGAACGACGATTTCAACGTTCAGGATATCGAAATCCCGGACATAGGAACACTAGTCCTTATACTACGCAAGTCGGCGGTTGACCGCGAGAAACTCGTGGCTGTGCGCAAGTTCGTGGATCAAGGTGGGGATGAGCTGTTCTACTTATCCGACCGCATGTCCGAAATCATGTCCATGTTCATCTACCAGTCTTCCCGCCGCCAATTACTCGCCGAGCTTATGCACCACCTTGACAAGAGCACCGAACGGAGAGAAAGCCTGTCTGGACACGAGCATTTGGACGAGGAATCGAAGAAAAAGCACGAAATCGCTGTAAAGCACGCAAACAACCTTGGCAGGGCCGTGGAAGCCGCAGACTTGCAAGTGAAGCGATTGGAGTATTGGTCAGACATCAAGAGCATGGCACGACGTGGCGAAACCCTGCATGCTACTGATAGTAGTCATTGGAACCAGACGAATTGGCAGGGATTGGACCCAGCATCTCCTGGCCACGACCAAGAACCTTTCCGTAGCAAGCAAGACCACACGGAGCCAGCGCCGGACCTTCCTTCCCAATCCGAGCACGGAGATCGACGCGAACAGCAGCATAGTAGTCAGACCGACGCCAGCGGTTATGTGACGGCTTCGACATCAACGTCTAAAGCTAAGAAGCCGGGAAAGAAGAACGACGCCGAATCAGAAAAAGACGGCGAGGTTTTTGTCACAGCACCAGAGACACCCATCGCAGATTCCAGTAGCCGGTCGTCGAAGGGCAAAGGCAAGGCCACTTCCTTCGGCGTTGATGGCGTTCTCGAGGAAGATCCCAAAGGCGAGGCTCATGCAGAAGCACTTGCCGAAGAGCCTCGCGAAGAAGATGCCGTGTTCAAGGACGCGAAAGAAGTCCAGTCCATCGCTCCGAGCGTGTCCCGCGAAGAACGAGGCTCGCTATCTGGAGCGTCTGACGAGGGGAACAAAGACGACGGACACATAGTCGAGATCGTCGAACCGAAAGCGATTAATGCTGACTATGACGAGGCACCAATGCTTTGAGCTGCTGGATTTGCGACATTACGCTGGTGGCATTCTGGGATTGAAGCCTTCTTCTGAACGGGGGAATGATCATTCGACCGACATCTTCTTCCTCAAATCACATTAAGCACAATATGCGTGGCGTTCGGAGAGGCAGCTTGGCTTATGAGCTTTTTTCTTTTTGTATCCTGAGCATGTTTCTCTTCTCTTCCCGTTAGCGTTTTTACCTCTTGCGCCACGCAAATTTTCTTTGCATGTTGATACCACGGAACGCTTTCTTACTCTTTTCTTTCATCTATGTATACTATCTTTAATACGCAACAAGTTTCCTCAACATTCTAGTCTAGACGACATCTGTAAACCACACTTTGAGCACATCGCAATCAGATCCCGGAGGAGATGGTTCGTTTTGAGCCTTTCCACTTAAGTCACAGATACATCTTCGACAGTGTATCTGTGACTTAAGTTGTTAATATCTGCCATCGCCATGACCAAACCGAACAAGTTGAATCTCGGAAACTCAAAGGCAGAACGCTCGTTAGATAACACGGCAACCGATAACGTTGCTAGCTCAAGAGTTGGTTGAGAAAGATGAGAAGGCGGAGCAAGTTCTTTCAAGAAGAAAGAGCCCAAGCTCTATTAAATTGACGTCCGTACAACAAGAATTAACAAGAAGACTGTATAAAATACGAAAAGTTATTATCCTCGTCCAAGCTCCAAAAGTATCGACCTCGTCTATCCATCAAGGTCGTCGTCCCCAAATTTGATCGACTCCACCATCGATCGGAGTCGATGTCAACCGAATCGATCTACTCGATCTGGCCACGAACGGCACCAGGCACAGCCTTAGAAGAGTGGACATCGGCGAAGAAGCCAGCCGGGTTCTCTTCAATCTTCTTGACGTTGAAGCCGAAGCCGGTGTCCTGACCAGTGGCGGCGTTCTTAACACCGGTGACGAACCCATCCTTGGTGCCTGCGAGGCAGCCGATGCTGCGTCGGGTGTCCTTGCAGTTGGGCACCGGCATGGGGTTGGGGAAAGCGAGGCGAGGGGGTCCGGCCTTGCCCCTGACAGCCTCGTGGACGTGAGTGGCCGAGATGGCGGGCGATTGGTACTCGCCCTGGAAGCCGGTAATGGTGATGTTGTAGCAGATGACGTTCTCCTTGCTGTTGATGCCGAACCTGTAGACACCGCGGGCGCCCTTGAGGCCGCCGGTGAAGGTGTTGTTGGCGTCGACGACTTGTTCCGGGACGGCGATCACCTCGTAGGTGGAGGTGAAGTCGAAGGGAGAGGACTCGGCGACTGTGCGAAGATGTGTTAGATGGATTGATCGATGTGAAGGTGGTTCGATAATCTCTTACCCTCTGCCTTGTTGTGACCCCAGCGCTGGCCCCAGTGCTTGCTGAAGATGGGGTTGGCCATGGTGGTGGCAGCCATGGAGGCAGCGACGGCGAGAGTGAACTTCATGTTGATGGTTGGATGGTTGTTTGGTTAGAAACTTGATTCAGTAATTGAGTGATTGATGGTGGTGAGTGAAGTGGTAGTGATTGTTGGATGTTGTGATGATAGAAGAAGAATATGTTAATAGTGATGGATCTCTCGTTCCTATATACTGTTGTTGTCCAGAACCGTGCACGCGGTTTGTGGATATGAGCCATTCCTTACCCACTTGGCTCACGTCAAAGGACCAGGAAGACGTCCGCAATGCCAGTGCCATGCATTGTATTCCAAAGACCATGAGCGCCATGTCTCCTGCTAACGGTCTCTCTCCTCTCAAGCGTGTCTCTGCGGGTGACATACGAGAACGTGCACTACCATCTCACCACGCTACGAGAGTTGTCGTTGCTGGATTAACTTCAGAGGCGTCCAGACCCCAAGGCCCCAGATTATCCCCAAGTTCCTTGGATCTTGGCAAACCGCCGCTTTGGGATACCCTTCTTCAAAGAGGGGGAATGTTTCTCACGAGTCTCGAAAGGCATGAGCTGGTTCCCTGGCCCGGAAGAGTGCGGAAGAAGGTGAGATCTCTTTCTGTTGTCTCGCAGCTTATGACCCATGACCTCGAGAGCAGTCCCGAGCATCGAACCCCTGCAGAGAAGCAACGACTATAAAGCAACTTTATCACATATTATGCGACAGCTTCTCCAAAACCATCACGGCTCTTCCCTTTTCGTCCGGGCACGACGTGTCGATCGCCCCAAAAGGATGACGCCAGGTCCCGATCGAGAACTTTTCCGGACTTCCAAGATGCATGGCATTCCTTGTGTCCTATAAACTTCCCATGTCAAATAGTCTGGACGAATCGCCACGCTTCCATCGCCCTTGGTTCCTACGAACTCTCCAGGACTCCCCAAGAGCACACTTACCAACTGCGCCACGGTGACCGCCAAGACGACGTGCCCTGCAGCAACAAGAAGCCATGAGATCAGCACCAGGTTTCCAATTCTATCTGACATGTACTTGCTTGGCTTCATGGGAAGAAAGAGACCACGCGGACTGCTGGCGACAGGAGACTTCGAGGCTGAGCCTTTGGCAAAAGGTCGGGTCAGATGATATCCGGATGGCTGTATCGACATCGCCAAGGAGGCTCCTGTTCGCGACATGACGCCCAGACATAAGGCCAGACCTGGGATGTCACTGATTCTCAATGAATAGGATCTGAGTCCCTTTCTCCACGCAAAGGATGGCGTGACTTTGTTCCTGCGTCCGAAGAGTCTTCCTTCAATTCCGCGCGCTGATCTTGTTCCTAGTTCATGTCCCAAGCCACATACGTTGGACGCTCTTGGCGACTTGAGAGACATTGTAAACTCATTTCGCAGAGTTCTGTAGTCTTGGAGCCCGAATGTCGCAATGTCCACACGCTACTTTCTCCACGAATATGCCACTAAAGACGGCATGGGTATTCAATTAATCTAAACTTGCATGGCAAAGTGGCGACATAGCCACAATGCTTAACAGACTTCGGACTGACCTCCTCTTGAAGAGCGGACTCTGCTATTTGACTTGGGCATGCAGAGGTATCTGCCAAGAAGTCAATAGACTGATCCTTGTGAACCAGGGATTCTTGTACGATGGTATGATGGTTTAGTAACCAGCTCGGCAGAGAGCTCAGAGCTATCCACACTGATTGTCACTGACAGGAGTTAATCGATGTTGCGGAGTGGTATCGTCTTCGAGTACTCCGGAGGCCGCATGCCCTCTCGTCGAAGATTGCGGTCCTGGTGAGACGGGCTTGTTGTGTGTAAAGCATCGTTCTTTCTGTGTAGAAGGCCTCTGCTTCGACTGGAGTGATTCGACGAAACCGAGACACCCAAAGTGAACATAAAATTACCGATCATAACACAGCTCGAACGTCCACTGTGCGCCAATATCGTAGATGAAGGGTCCACTTCTTGCTGCACCAGCGAAGATCGTCATTCGGAGCGTACTCAGCGATCAATTGGTATCCCGTAGCCAGCAGGTCTCGAGTCGAACTGCGCAGCAACTGGTATCCATATTCTTCCAGCCAACATGTGCAAGCGCGCCGTGGTCGGTAGGCTTGATATTGCGCATGGATTCATTGCGGAGCAGTGGGAGGACCATGTCGTCGGATTACATATGTGTGACCGAGGTTTGGATCGTCAACTGGCTTGGGTTACACTTGACATATTCCAGTGACTGATGTTGTGCTGCGTCACATCTCACGAGACGCAATTCTGAATCGACGTCGTACTCTGTTAGTTCCCGACTTATGATAATTCATGAGGTTCAGACTCTCGAAGCGATCGCATAGTGAGCAAGAGATGAAGCGCTGGAGCGATCCAGTAATCGGGATCATTACATAAATGGGACAATCTTAACATACTTATACAATTCTTGGCACCGACTCGTGGTGGTGGATGCTTGTAGTGTGCGGTGTGTTTCAAATCCAGCACTATGGATGTCTTTAATGAAAGCATGCGCTGGTATGTAGGTGCCACCAAGCATTCCGATGGGGTCCGACACGGCTCGCCACTTGACAATAACGGCTAACTGCATCATTCTACCAGTGACGCTGTGCAACGAATATGCCATTGCGATGGCGATTTCTTCATGGGCGGTGAGACGCTGTGCGGGAGTGACACCCGCCGACAGTCTGTACCGATTCATCCAGATATTGCGCTTCCATACGAGCGTGGGTTGTAGGTGACCGCCACATCGGAACGAACGGCCCACGCTGTGGAAGTCACAATTTATGTTCGGGTAACACAGCATGGAAGCTTGCGTCCGCATCCCGCTGCCAGTAGTAGCGTGGTCGTTAAGATAGAACTGCGGCCAATCCTTGCAGATGCTTCAACATGCAGCATCCATGTGTTCTGTATCGGGGAACGCGATCCCGCCCATGTCGCCTTGTAGCATTCGATGGTGGCAAGCCACCCGTCTTCGAGCCGTGTCAAATGGCCTTTTCGTCTTGCATAGGGACATTTGCCGTTTCCCATATTGCGGATGCTGGGCCCGCAAGACACGTTGCGCCAGCTTTTCGTTTCCAGCACCTGACCCGGTGAACAAGCAGCATCCGGCACCTTTGTGACCAGTCCCGGCTCCTACGGCTGCATGACGAACGAGCGATCTCTTCCATCTCGGTAGTTGACCATGTGGTGCGACTCAGTCCGTTTGCTGCTGCTCCTCGTTACCCTTGTCTGCTTTGAAAGGGCTGAGCAACACCTTCTTGCCACTGAGACTTGATCAATTGGCTGCCTCTCGGGAGCACCGAGTGCCTGTGTTGCGCCCGCAGATGATGCTACAAGACGTGGCAATGGCCAAGCTTCCTAGATCTTTTATCAAAGTAGAGCGCAAGCTCACAACTTTCTCGACAACTTTCATCGAAGACGGACATTATGCGCTCGATTATTGCAGGTGAAAGAAAGCCTGCCCAAGCATTGAAGGTCGCCAGTACATCGTTGTTGTCTGAACAGGCGATGGACCAACATAATTCGCTTCTGTCCTTGGTATGGAACAACAGCATTACCCTTGACGCGAAGAAATGTCGGACACTGACAAAACTTAGCCCGATGACCTTTACGTGGCAGATCTGGTTCATGACGAAGCTGTGCAACGACACGAGCGTGCCTCATACACTGCAGCACTCTCTGAAGAGAACCATTCCAGGTCATCGACGAAATCCGATCATTCTAGGTCGACCTTCACGCCGGTCCCATGTCTTGAGCTCCTGATCCCAACATATCGACCGCATAATCCGAGCTCGATGACACCTATGGAGCGCTTCGCAACGCTTAGTCCGGCAAACGACCCACATCCTTGGGAGAGCAGGAGGGTGATGGCTATGGTTGGCCTTGAGGAGGGTTCGATGGAGACGCTTGATGTCAGAGTCGATGCCGCCATCATCTTAGACGCAAGCAGGAAGAGTGCTAGATCTTCCTGTTAGTCTCTTGCTCAGTCAAGATGATGCTATCCCGTTTACGGATGTAGCATAGTGGCAATAACAGCACCGCATCAATCCAGAAGAATCACAGCGTTTTGATGTCCCATAGAAAGAGGCGTGGTCATCATATACTGACGGTCGCGGTGAAGAACCCACGGAATGCGTTGCTTAACCATACGATCTCGCCGGGCCTCAATGAATCCTTGCTCACGGCGGGAGTCGCGATCGAACAAAGTCCCCGATCAAGTGCAAATTGACGAGCCGCGCCTTTCAGTCCACCTGAATCTGGAGTGACCCATTCCTTGTTTCGGAAAAAGTACACGTTCGTGATCGATCCGTCCATGATTTGATCAAGCGTATTGTAAAGCAGAACCTCCGTGGTAGAAGTCGGGACCAGACCAGCGGATTTCCGGGCTCGGTCATAGGCAGCGCGGTAGGATGTCTTGATTTCCGTGTACAAGTTCGTCTCCGTTGACTGTACGTCCAGAATGACAGTCCATGTGGGAGCTGGATGATTCCTGAAAGTGCCGGGTTTTGGTAGAAGGATCGGAAAGGTCGAAGGCACAGGAACAAGGGCTACCTCAACATGCCCACTGGACCATATTGAGACCTTGCCGCGTCTTGTAATCCCAAGATGTGGCTCGCCATCTGCTGGGTAGCCGTCTTTGGGTCTTTCGATGTCGAGCTTCTCGACTGCGACACGGATCTGACGCTCGAATGCTTCTATGCTCGTCAGTGCCTCACAAGTCTCGAAGCCGGACATTCTCGTGACAGCATCTGTTAGGCGACGGTAATGGTACGGTAGGAGATATATGTCGGAAGCTTTCCCACCGCAAGCCTCGGTGTGAAAGGGAGTGGATGGAAGGTTGGTGTCCAGCCTGAACGTCGTAAAGACATGGAAACTCTCGTCAGCCGGCACGCAATGCAAAGCTCGACTATTCATTGCGAGTGAGTTGCAGGTGCACAGTCCAGTCCCAACTTAGCAGCTGCAGATGTATTGATGTGTTGTTGATCTGAGGATGCAGTCTCGAAAACGGCATGAGTACATCTGGCAGCTGTGGGTAAACAGGGTTAGGGTAGAGGATGGAAATATCAGATTGGCACGTCATCCAAATACATATCGGGTATAGCCGTTCGCAGACGACTCACGACAAAAGACATGGAAATACTAGGTAATGCACGACGAGAAATCGAGAAACAATCAATAGCAAGTCCTCGTCAGCGAGACGCCAATCAACGGCAGTGATTGCCACGATGCGTGTGCTTGTGGCTGGCACGATGGCACACGAGGCCGGCGGCGTGCCTACGAAGAAGCTCCTGGTCTTGTCCTGGGCGTTCTTGACTTTGTGGTGGAGCATCTTCACGCCTCCCGACAAGACATTCGCCGCCAGACTCCTCTTACTGCAGCCAGCATGGGCCGTTCGGATATTCGTCGACGACGGGACTTGGTTGCAAGATCTTACCTTGATGCTAGTCTTGCATGCAGTGTACGCACTATGGGCCGGGATGTGGTCGATACCGCGCATCTACCACTCGATATCGACAAGCTACTCCGATGATGCTATGCAGATATATATCCTGCTCTTCTCCATGCTAGGCGTATGTGGTCTATCAGCTGGCGGCATCGCGCATCGGGGCAACCATCTTGAGGAACGGGAATCTCATGGACCAAAACGCACGGCGTCCATCGAAGAGGCATTGCTCCCTCCACTACTCATCCCGAGCAAGACGACACACTCACGGATGTTTCCACAAAAACACAGCTTTGAATACTCGTACCTTTTTGTTGGTGTCCCCGTCGGCATGGCTGGCCGCACCAACAAGGCACTCTCGGTCGATGGCTCGCCACCTTCGTGGTTTAACATCAGAGCGTCCGACTACCTCTTTCGCGGAGTGGAAGAATTGAGTCTTGCCGAAAAACTAAAAAACTACCTCGACAAGCAAGGTATCTCCGAACGCCACTACTCCTTCGCCTACCTTGTCACGGCGCCACGCTTCCTAGGCTACAGTTTCAACCCCGTCTCCTTCTGGTACATCTACGACGGCGACGCCCAGCTGAAGTACATGATACTCGAAGTAAACAACACGTTCGACGAAAGACGACTCTATCTGCTGCGTCCCGGCAATTCGGACGAGAATTCCGAATCGCCCGAAGACAGCAAGTCCGACAACGCCCTCTTCTTCAGAGAGACATGGCAGAAAGACTTTCACGTCTCACCCTTCAACAGCCGTAAAGGCACATATTCACTCCGAGCGATCGATCCCGTGGCAGCTTTTGAGCAATACGGCCACGTCAAAGTCGACAATACCATAGTACTCCGATCGGACAAAGGCCATCCAAAACTAGTCGCCCGCGTCTTCTCCACCGAGCCTCCAACCTCAGCCCTGACCGTTGAAACGTCCCAACTCCTCCGCTTCGTCGCCTCATGGTGGTGGGTCGGCTTCGTGACTTTTCCCCGAATCGTAGCCCAAGCATCCAAGCTTTTCTTCACCAAGAAACTGCACGTCTGGTTCCGACCCGAAGTCACTCCCACCAGCATCGGTCGCATCTACACGCCCGAGGAAGCCCAGCTAGAAAGCTACTTCAGCGCCTTCCTGACCAGCGTTGTCGAAGCAGCCGACAAGTCCCTGCGAGTCATCTACCAAGCCGCCCACCACTCGGACTCGGAGCTCGTGCTGTACAGCTCCGGGTATCTACGGGAGAAAGAGCACGAGCGGACTCTGACCCTGAAAATCCTCTCGCCGGCCTTCTACAGCCGCTTCGTCCACTACTCACACGCGAGAGAAGCTTTTGACCGCGAAGCCCTGGCGACGGACGAGAAGAACCGCACTCTCCTCATCGAACCGCCCCATCTCCTCCCAATTCTGCTCGACGCGATGAAGCAAGCTACAGCCAGCAACGACCTGCCAAGAACACCAAACAGCTCAAGCAGCAGGAGTAGCAGCAGTCCGCCTCCCCCCTCGCTCCGCTGGACGATTCTACGCAAACTTCGCTGCCCGCCCGCCGCACCAGCCTATCCCCCCGTAGTAGACCCTTCCATCACAATGACCGACATCCGTACGCACCCCCTCTCCGAACTAGACCTCTTCACCCGCACCAACGACTCCAACGACAGCTCCCACTACCGCCGCACCCTAACAAAACTGTTCCTCGCCCAGCGTTTCACGCTAGGTCTTCCAGTCCTCGTCACCGCTCTTGACCTGTTATTCCGTGGGGGTATTTTACTCGCAGCGATAGCTCACATTAGTCGGAGCGATGCATTTGATGTATTGAGGCCGAGGGCGCATGATAGAGGAAGGGAAGACGTGGTGGCTGTGGGGACTTTGCTGTTGTTGGCGAATGGTGTGCATCTGTGGAGTTTGGTCAAGGGCTGATAAATTAGGTTAGGTTGGCAAGGGTCACGACAGATTGGCTGGATATCATTTAGGGATACAAAGGGTGGTCTTAGAGTGGACGGTCTCGCGAAGGGGTGGGATGGATCTTGGGTTCAATTTAGTACAGGGTAGGTTATGCAGATAGACAATGTGAAGACGCAGGATCTCATAGAGATATATGTATCAGAGTATATTTACAACAAATGCTATCGCGCGCAGAGCGATGTTGGAGTAGAAAAATGGCAGTAACGAAGTCCATTTTCACATAGAATGGATATATAGGCGTGGGAAAAAGGGGCGTTATGTTATATGTATCCGATCAACTCCGCAAGATTAACAAGTCGGGCGGAAGAGGGGGAAGTTCCAAAACAGAACAGCTATTGTACAAGATTGAAGCACTTTTTCTTCCATCCATCCCACCATCGTGACCTCGGAAGAAACCCGAGCCTTCGCAAAAAAGGCGGGACGAGGAAAAAGAAACAGCATCAATGGGGAAAGAAAGTCCCGGCTGAGATTAAACAACATGCCAATCACTCCTCTTCTTCTTTCTCTAGTCGCAACACAAACGTACACAATCACCAGGGAGCTAAATGGTGCTTTACCTCATGCCACCGGGAGGAGGGCCACCCATGCCCTGTAGCCTGCTTGCAAGCTGGGGGTACTTCTCCTGGACCTCGAGCTGCGTGCGCGTCGCCTCGGCGTATGAGAGTGCGTTGACGATCTCACCCTCGGTGCGGGAAAGCTCGGCGGCGCGCTCGAAGTACTTGAGAGCGTCAGTGACCTTGCCTTGCTGCAGGAGGAGCTGAGCCATGGTGGCGACGGCGATATCGCACTCGGGGTCGACTGTGAGATTGTTAGTGGGGTGAGTCTATAATAGTTTGAGTGATGGAACTTACTGATGAGAGCCTTCTGGCACAGATCCTCTGCTGCAGAGAAGTCCTGTTTCCATTGGAAGAGGGCGAGAGCCTTGTTGATCAGAGGAAGGACGTTCATTCCACCGCCCTGCTCGCCGACAATCTTCTTCTCCATCTCAACTGCCGTCTCGAACTTCTCAACCGCCTCCTGGTACTTCTGCTGATCAAGGAGCAGCTCGCCGTAGTAGTTGTAAACGTCACTCTTGTCACCAAAGTTCTTGATGCAGCGGCGGAAAGTGGCCATGGAAGAGGCAATGGAACCCATCTTGTACTGGGTAACACCGAGCTGGATGTGCGAGAAGATGAACTGGGAATCGAGGTCGATGGACTTCTGGTAGTCGGTAGCGGCCAGGGAGAATTCGGAAAGAATGAAGTGGAGCTGAGCGCGGTGGTAGAAGATGTCGGGGTCGTTGGGGTTGTGCTCAATGGCAAGCTCGAAGTCATGGGCGGCCTCGTCGCGCTTGGCTGAGAAATGATGTTAGTAAAGGCTAGTGGCAATAGGTTCAGGAACAAGACTTACTCTGCTCGAGGTGCATGCTGGCGCGCTTGACGTAAGACTGAACAAGAGCCGGGTCGAGTTCGAGAGACTTGTTGAGATCGGCGAGAGCAGAATCGCTGTCGCCTCTGAGGTAGCGGAAAGTACCACGCATGTTGTATGCCAATGCCTCGTTCTTCTCGAGATCACCGGCCTCGATGGCCTTCTCGAATGACTCGGCGGCCTCTGTGTAACCCTCACCAGTGCGCAGCTTGATAGCCTTGAGACCCTTGCGCAGAAGAGCCTTACCGCTGCCTTCGGGCAGATCGGCAGTCTCTTCAAGACCCTCAGGAAGACCGTTGTCGCGGAATGATTGCAGGTAGTTGGAGACGAACGTGGGGGACGGGAGCTTCTTGTCCTTGCCCTCCATGATAGCCTTGGCCTTGGACTCGGCGACCTTCTTCAGCAGACGCTCAACGGCCTGCGCAGAGGCGTCATTGCGGAATTGGTCGATAATACAGCTCGCCGTGTAGTCGAGAAGAGCCTCACTGAAGCGGCCTTCCTGTTCGTAAGCGTTGGCTCTGCGGTTCAGGGCCTTGATGTATTCGGGGTCGATAGAGATAGCGGCAGTGGTGTCATCGATGACCTTGGACCAGTTGCTCATGGCGTTCCAGCAAGCAGCGCGGTTGGAGTAGAAGACGGCGTCAGCCTTGCAGAGGATGGCCTGGCCGTAAAGATCGATGGCGCGATTGTAGTCTTTGCTGCCGTAAGCCTTGTTGCCCGCAGCCTTCAGCTTTGCGGCGTAGTCCTTCCTTTGCTGCTCAGACAATTGGCCGACGCTCTCCTCGGTCACCTCGGGGAGATCGTCACTCTGCTCTTCCACGGCGGCGGGTTTGGGTGCTTCTGTACGAGCCTGTCAGTGTGCCTGCGTCGGATCGGCGCATTCCAATGCCTACTCACCAGGCTTGCTCTCGGCGGGTGTCTCCTCTGCGACCTTCTCGGCATCCTTCTTCGCGGCCTTCTTCTTGGACTTCTTGGCGGGCTTCTTGCCCGATGAAGCCGACTCCTGTGAATCTGCAGGGCGCGTCAGGTAGTAGACGGAGCCTCCTGCTACGACGACAGTGACACCTGCGATGGTCCAGGCAGCGACCTTGTTGTCTGAGGCCCACGAAGAGATGCGGTCCCAGGTGGAGGAGCTTGCGCCGGCGACGCTCGCAGATACATCCTCGACGGCGGCAGTGGTAGCACGGGCTGAAGCCATGGCGGGCTCGGGGTGGGGCGGTGGTGAATGTCAGCGCCTGGCTGCAGGTTGAATGACAGGGAGTATCTGCGCGAGAGATGTTTGGGGTGAGAATTGGCGCAGGGAGGTGGGCGTGATATGGGGTGGGTGGGTGGCGCGGTGTTGATGATGGACTCTCGTCGATGGGAGTTGTTCGAGGTAGAATTGTCGCGCTTCGTCCGAGCTCCCTCCAGTCTTGTTCCATGATCTGCGGAAGACGTCAGCGCAGAAACACTTGACGACGTCCAGTCCATTATTCATTTCTTCAACCAAATTGTTAATCAATATCTTTACCCATCCCATTTTTGAATGCTCTCACACTTTCACATGTCATGTATAAGCTGCATGTAGCACACACGAATAAGTATATCAAAATATGGTCACGATGCCATACCGCCAGACTAAACCCTCTAGCTACACCCGGCGGTCTTCATCACATGAGCGTGTCCTGACTCCGGGGCCAAGCATCAGTAAGGTAATGGAGAAGACTCACAAAAAGATTGACTGACCGCCGTGACCCTGTCATGGCATCTGTATAGAGATAACACACAGCACGTGAGACCCGCAATCAACGCATCCGGTCTTCAGTCATGCCGTCGCACGTCTGAGACATATGTGCATGCTGCCGCACTGCCAGACTCTGTAGGCAAACATCAGCTCTCTCATGTCCGGGCAAGACTTGTAACGGAATCCAAGACACATTCAAGCCAAAAACTTATCTCTCCCAGCTGTCTGCTGCTTGATCTCATCCTTCGTCTCTCATCCTGGTCGGTCTTCCGCCAACTCCTTCCCATCCAAGGGTCTGGACAGCATGGAGTTTCTACCAACCATGCACCTTCACTCAGCAATAGGCCTACAGTTGCTGGCCTTGCCCAGCACTCTCATCCTCTGCTTCACCTCGATGCTCCGCGAACGATCCATCGGCGACCGAGACGAGAAACGACTTGTACGACTGTACAAACAGCATGCGTTTGTCCTCGAGCTGGTCCAGCTTGCTGTCACTTTGATGGCATTCGGTTTCGCTACAGGAAATACCATAGCCGCCTTCGAAGCCCGGTCTCTGGTCATCGATCACGCGAGCGAAGAAGTCACCAGAGCGATCGTGAAGAGCGCCCTCGGTAGGGACGCGTGGCTGTTCGGATCTGCGGTGTGCATACTTGCTTGCGTGAACATGCTCGACAGCTGGAGTCTTCCTGAATCCACGGAGGACTTGATTGATCCTCTGTTCCGTCTGACTCGCACGCTTATCGGAGCTTGTAAGCATATCGATGTTTCTCTATTCAACGAGTCGCTAATTCACGCCGAACAGATCTTGGACCACGCAACATCAACGACGAAAGCCAGTTCTTCTTTTGTGACGATGACACTTTCACCGAAGATCTCGAGCGGTCTGGCTGCTCCAAGAAATCCACCACTACTCATAGCCTGGCAGACCTTCCAACCAAGAAACCCACAAGCGAGTCTTCAGACTCGGACGAAACAATAACCCAGCCTCACGTCATCATCAAAACTGCCATGGACAACGCTCCACGTCCCGTCATCAGAAATAACTCCAAAACAGCACCACTGGACTCTTTCCCCAGATTACACCCAAGCACACAAAACCCATCTCTCTCACCTACACCATCCAAAAAAGCCCCGCCACACTACCAAGACCAAACCATGTCCTCCTCAATACGCTCTTCAACGTCTTCCACCTCTTTCACTTCTCTCGCCTCTTCCACATCCTTCACCTCCTCCTTCCTCAACAACTCCGCCATCTCCTCCTCCTCGTCCGCGTCTTTTACCACAAAACCATCCCAACATTCATCACCGAAATCTTCCCATCCGGTGAAACCCTCTCTGTCAAGGTCCTTATCGTTCAAAAAACCCACATCGCGTACGATCTCGACATCGACCAAAGCAAAAGCAAACGACAAGAAAAAACTAAACCACCGTACCCGGAAACGAAGCGTGACATTCGACTTGAATCCCGCCGTCTTCCATCCTTCTGACGCAAGTGGTGGCAGCGGCGACTCGGCAGTCTCGCCGAATGCTGAGATCCAAGCCGGCGTTGTTCAGGAGAGAGTGCGAGAGCTAGAAATGGGAGAAAGTGTGAGCAGTGGTGAGTTTGAAGTCCGGAAGCAAGCCGTGGTGGAGAGAGAAGAGGGGAAAGATTCAGATGGTTATGGTGATGATGGTGATGATAATGGCGAAGATTGGGAGGAAGACAGCGAGCCGAGTGGTGTCCAGGAAGGCAATGAAAACCAAGCCGCGATGTTTGTTGCCGAGGAAGAGGAGGCTCTTGTGCGCAAGCAGAGACCTAGCATCATGGTGCAGCGAGAGAGCGGCATCACTGAGTCTTGATGGTGGCAAGCATGTGCTCATTTCGAAATTCGTGAGTTCTCCTTGGTGCGAACAGCAGACATGATATCATTGAACGACAGGCAGACAGACAGACATGAATTTTTCCTAGGATGAAAAGGGGAGCATCCTCCGTTTATGATGTATCGATCGACTATTCTATCGTGCTATATGCAATCTATCCCCACTATTCCTATGCAATAGGAGACAAGGAAATCAAGACAAACGAGGAAAAGAAGTCTCAGGGATCCACCCCGAATGGAGAGATTTGTTGTGTGTGCAACATTCGGGAATCTGCCGCTCGGGAGAATAGCAGAGATGAAATATGTGTAGGCGAATCGTGTGGGTGTCGTCAATCGTTGCATGTCAGATGGCTCGTTTGGGGTTTCAGTGCGAGTTTCTTCGCTCTCTGCGCGCGGCTGAGCTGTGGGAGTGGTGAGAGGAATGACGCGAAGTCTGCGGACGATCGGAATGTTGGTGGTCCGTGGTTTCATGCGGGCTGAGAGAACCAGGGCGCAAGATAGCTTCATCTTCATGCATTTCAGGTTGCTGATGTTGGTCCTGAACAGGATGCTCGCAGATGATGGGTGTGGGGGAGGGCAAGGGCAACAGCGCACCGTGTCCATCGTGCGCTACAACATGAGTTGGCGAAGCTAAGTGCGCTTTCTAACCGCTGGCATGATCGCTCGAAGAATTCGGGCCTTGGTGAGCATCCAGCGGCGATTCACCAACAGCCTGAGCGCTTGCTGCAAGTGCTTGGGGCCTGAGAGATGCAGCGTGATAGACTGATGCACGTCGGACAGCCGCCCGGGAAATCCTGTCGAGCTCGGCCTTGGCCGCAGCCTCGTGCTTCTCGTCGCCAAGGCCGTCCTTCAGGTCTGTCATCTTCTTGTAAGTATCCCAGTCGGTGACAGTGCCCAAGGCACGCTGCATACGGGTGTCGTCGATGAGGTTCAGGCCATAAACGTAGGAAGCGTTAACCCATCCAAATCTGTAACGACAAGTCAGTAACAAACTTCAACACGCAGCCAATTGACAATAACTTACCCTTCGGTAGCGACACCCTTGAAATCAGAGCCTTGGTTGCCGTACTCGGCAGTCACACGATGCGGGTCGGATGGGTTTGTGACATCGTACTTCTCAACGACAACACCGTTGAAGTCGACGAAAGCTCTGGTGACCATGTAGACCCAGCGATAGGCCAGTCTCTTCGCCTCGTCATCGAACTTGTACCTCTGCAAGCCGATCCATGCCAGAAGCTGTTGGGGGGCCCAGCCGAAGGGGAAGTCCCATTGACGGTTGGGTCGAGAAAGACCCACTGGACCGCGAGACTCTTCAGTACCCGACGCCAGGCCGCCGAGGTTCTCGAACTTCGGCAATGCCTTCTCAACCATGAGACTAGCTTGCTTGGGTGTGCAGACACCGGCCCACATAGCCCAGAACGTGGTCGCCGACTCGTACCCAGTGTGCTCCTTCTTTTTGATGTCGTAGTCGAAGTACATGCCCTTCTCCTCATCCCACATGCACTTGTCCATTTGCGCGCGTCTCCTGCGGGCCCTGCGCTCCCACGTGGAGGAGAATTCGTGCGTGTCGTCCTTCGTCTTTTCGCCGCGCCACTCGACTGGGACTTCCAGCTTGTCGCCGAAGAAGCTGCGGATGAGTCTTGCAATGTCCATCTCATACTTGTACAAGCAACTGTTGAGGTCGACAGTGGCGAGGTCAGCGGCCTTGTTCTCCAATCGGTACGAGGTGTCGTGGCCGGACTCGCGAACGGCGCGATCGTGAACAAAGTAAGCGTCCAACTCGGGCTCGACGACGTCTCCGTAGTTGTAGGCCTTGACGAACTCCTTGAAGGTCATGCCATGCTTCTTAGCGTACGGCTCGCAAACGTGGACGAAGTGAGATGCCTCCGTCTCCGGTGGCACACCCCTACCACCAGCATGATAGGTGGTGAAACCTGACTCGGCGTCGTAGCGGGGGAGGGATGTCCAGGTGTTGTGGTAGTCCTTGATGGCTGCGAGGGTAGCATTGCGCAGGAACTCGAGTGCGTAAGGCTTGTGCTGGATGTGTTCATAGACACGGATGGCCATGTCGGTCAGGAACGGTGGCTGAGAGCGGCACAGGTAGTAGGTGCGGTTGGCGTTCAAGATCTTGCCGTAGTGCCTGATGCAGAAGCAGAAGTGCCTGACCATAGCCTCACCGAGATCTGCGCGACCGTTTACCAGGAGTCCGAGTGTCTCCATGTAGCTATCCCAGCCGTAAAGCTCGTTGAAACGACCACCCGGCACGACGAATGGCAGACCGCGGTAATCGGGCTCACCCTCGGGGGTATCTTCCACACGCTCCATCTCGATGGCCAACAGACCGGGTGCCTCGTTGAGATCGCGAACGTAGTCATCATCGTCACATTTCTCGTTGAGCCAGATCACGTCCAGACGCATCTCAGGGTGTTCCCTAGCGACACGAGTGTAGTATTGGTGCTGCTCCGGTGCACCGACAGGAATGTAGATTCTGGGTCGTGGGTCGTCCGTCCAGTCCTTGGGATCCTTGCCGACCCGGGCAACGTTGGATCCATCGATGCGACGGGTGAGGTTGTTCCAGAAGGAGTCCTTGATGAGGCGGGAAAGTCTCTTGACAGGGTTCTCGTTCAGTCTAGCCTCATCAAGCACGATTTGTTTCCGGCCATATTGTTTCGCCAACGTCAACTCTTGCAGCAGGTTGCTCAGCATATAAGTACCGCGAACGTCGTATGAGCGGTATCCTCCAGAGTCGGCAGAGCCAAGGGAGATGACCTTGGGACCCTTGTCCTCAACGGTGATTTGGAAGTTTCCATCAGAGTCTTCACGGCTCAATAGCGTGTCCAATGTTGCCTGAACATTGACCAGGAACTTGCGAGGCGCCGAGGCCACGGGATCGACACTTGTGCGGCGACTAGGCGCCGAGTAGGCAGATGGTTCTCTCTTTCCGTCAACCTGTCAATCAGAAGGCGTTAGCGTTACGGGATTCTCAGAGCAATGGTAGTATCTCAATGGGCGGTGGACTGCTTACGGATGAGAAAGTACGGGTCTTTTGTGGCTTCCTCGGACCGTGACTCTCGCCGTAGTAGATGGCGGGACTGGCATACGGATCGACTTCGAAGCTCTTCTGTTCACCTAGGTCTATTTTGCCAGGGTGGGCACGCTCTCCCTGCTTGAGGTCTTGGACAGCAGCATGCGGGGCAGTGGATTGTCCGTTGCTGCGAATTGGGAGGTCCGATTTCTGCGAGCTCATGCTCTACGAAGTTCTTGTGCTTGGATTAGGTTGGGAGTATGGTGTGAGGCTCGGTGGGTAGTGGGAGTCGTAGAGGTAAGGTGAGTAGGTAGGTACTGTAGTGTGTGGTGGTCGGAAAATTGGACTGGGGCAGGCACTGCAGGGTCAAAGGCGGTTTTGATAGGCGTATCGAGTCTTTTGCTGAGGTGGGCTGGCGGTGCGTGGGGTCTTTTGGAATCCAGTCGTCAATCGGGCCTGTGACGTGTTGTGAGTGGATCAAACGCCAGCGACTGATGTGCGAGTCACGGTGCACCGATAGTGACGACCTCTGCCGGAAGAATGCCTGCCGTCAGTGTCTGTGTGTCTTGAATACAGTATTGTGCGTGGTCGGTCAGCTTTCTTGTCTTCCTGTCTCGCGCCGGGTGTGATGGAGTGCAGTGCAGTGTGAACAAAGAAAGGATTGCAGGTTCTGGTGAGTGCAAAAAAGGCCCCGATTAGCGATGTCAGGTCAATGAATTTGCTGCTGTTGGCGAGCGTGGACGAGGAGCCGACTGACAATGCCGCCCTTGTGTTGTTGTTGTTTTGTGCTGAGGCCGCAACGACAAGGCAGGCAATACCGCTCAAGATACGGCAGGCATTGTCCCATGTACTAGAGCCACTTACAGCAGTCGCCAGAGCATGTGGTGGTGAATCTGGCACGAAGCGGTGTGCCGTTTTCGCATTCTTGCATGCTTTTGCCATGCACTGTAGGTAATAAGCTTCAATAAATCTATTTCAGAGAAAAGATTGCCTTGCCTAGCTGACATGAGACGGCACCTATGCTGTGCAGACGAGGACAACGACACGGGATGGCATGGGATGTGATGGACGTCGACTTCTCGTCCTTTCGCCTGTTGCTCTCCTCCCCCGTGGGCAGCGCAGCCATGTTGTGCAACCACACTTCCTTGGCCTTGTCTGTATGCCATTGGCTGTCTTTGTCTCGCTAAACCACCACCCACATGCCTTTTAATATCACGGTAGGGCCACGCCATCTCCCCCCAATATACATATTCGCGTGGCGCCCGGAAGCCGCGACCTACTTTCAACTGCGCAGCTCTTCTACGCCACCTACATATGTACAGTAGGATGAAGGTCACCGTACGCCTCTGAGCCGGTGTCGGCCATTAAGTATTCGAGGTCCATGGGCATGTGCATTCCACACACTTGTTCAAGTCTACCGACCTTTAGTCGGATCCTGCAGGGAAGATGGCTCCACCTGGGAGGTGATAGACTGATGAACGTCTGAGCGGTTCAATGTACTGTGAGTCTCGTCTTTGTTTGTCACATGCTTGCGATACTGTAATCATGTCTTCCCTTGATCCTCACTTCTTATCACTCCTCGTAAACGGTAAATTGCTTCCCTTACTTCTTCCTTTCCTTACTTCTTCCTTCCCTCAACTCGCCTCAGACAACATTCTCTTTCCTCGGTATAAAGAATCAGAGAAACACTGACAAGCAAGCAATGACAGCGACGGCGATCGGTGGTCAAGTCCCCGTGACAGAATGCTTACCACTATCGCATTGGACAGCCGGCAACATCCCATTGTCATCCTTTGTGGGCACATCGGGGGAACCTTGCGAGCTGCGGGACTCTTCACAAGCCGTAATGGCACACCTTCGCCAAATTGCACCGCGCGCATCCGATTCGATCGTAGTGCGTGTTCTCATTGCCAAACTGGTAGACCCACTACATTCCGACCAGTCAAGTGGACTGTGACCGTGGTCTCTACTGTCAGTGAGCGGCTGCGCAAGGTCGCATATCTCAAGTGAAGAGATACAGCCCTCACAGAAGCCTTTTCCACACACCCGGATCAACGGGCGAGTTTCTGATCGCGCAGAAAAGCATGGATAAAAGACAATCTCATGAGGCCATTACACATGCCACAACAATGGATGCCATCAAGATCGTCAGACCCGTCAAGGCAAGGACGAAGCTTGGCGCGAAGCTTCATTAAACCACCCTCAACCTCACTTCATCTCAAGCCACAGCGGGACCAATCAGCGCTCTCGTCTGGAGTCTGAGACACGGGACGTGCGCACCACAACAGCATTGTCACAATGACACTCGCCAAAGAGCTATTGCACGTACCGGAGTGGTCCTGGCTGCGTTTCAGATGCCAATCGTCTATTGTTCGACGGCCACGTGGAGTCACGCTGGCTATTGTCGACGGCGCAGCAAACTCGCAGCCTATTCAATACCAGCCAGACCGAAGTCACACGATGCCATCTGACACTCGTGCTATTGTTGCGATTGTTCTATTGACTGTTGGATGGCCGGCCCACCTCCAGATACTTAACCTCTTCGCCAGCTCGTCCACTACCAGAATCCTTCCCTCTTCATAACCATTTACTTGCAACCGAACCTTGCCATATCTTCACGAGTCACCATCTTCTTAATTCCTTCACGTTACACCCTTCACGACCCCAGTCTCCTTATTCCGGTTCACCAGTCACCATGGCACCCAAGAAGTCAAACACCAAAGTCTCTGTCAACGCTGGCTTTGGCAAGAACACCGGAAGTGCCACCAAGAAACGTGCTGCCACTCACAACCTGAAGCCAACTGCCTCTGCCTCCGAGCCCGTCTTCGAAGGCCTGGAAGTAATTCAGAGAAAGCCAGCCACCGCCGTTCCGAAGACCACCTCCACCGGTCGTAAAGTCGTCCAGAAGAAATCATCCACCAAGAAAGCATCCACCAAGAAGTCACCCGCCAAGAAGGCACCCACCATGAAGTCACCCACCAAGAACTCACCCAAGACCAGTACTCTTGAGGATCCCACGATCACCACCTCATCGCCTGTCAAACCATCTGACAGCGAGCCTAAGACATCGGCTCAACGCAAGCTTGCTGCATTCCATGAGGCACGTGGTCTCAACTTCGAGCAGTTGCACGTTCAGTCAGCTGAGTTCGACGACGGTCCCCACCACAGCCACTCGTCTGAGAAGCAGGACGGCCCCAGCCACGATGACGAGAAGCAGACACCGCAGAAGAACCCGAAGAAGGCGGCTGTCGAGCCCGTCAAGGCCATCAAGTCCACCAAGGCCTCTTCCTCGAAGACGACCATCACCGCCGACGATAACAAGGTCACCACTCGCGCCTCCCGCAAGCGTGCCAGAGACAACGACGACAAAGCGGTCTCTCAAGACTCTCCTGTCGCACCGCCTCCCAAGATCAACCTCAAGTTGTCGCCAGATAGTCCTTCCACCAGCGCTGAGCAGGACTCCAGCAAGGCCGTCGCCGCCCAGCCGCCCGTCAAGCGTCCCAAAATCAACCCTCCGGCCCCAGTCGTTGCCACACCCGCCCCCCTTCCTGCCAGCTCTGCCGTTGTCAAGGCCAAGGCCAAGGGTGGTCCAGTCATCACTAAGAACGGCAAGGTCAAGAAGACCCCCGAGTACGCTGTCGAGCATGCCTTCATCGGCACTCCCAGCCACCACGGTAGCTCCCTTGAACGTCCTCAATTCGCCTCCCTCGATCAGCCTTGGTGCTGTGCCAACCTCAACTGCTCCACTGGAATGACCTGGGTTCCGAGAGACCACAAAGATCCTGAGACTGGCAAAGGCCCCATGGGTCGCAAGGTCATCAGCCAATTCTTCGGCAGGAACAAAGGCCCCACCAAACTCATCCCGAACGACGTCTGGCACTACTTCTGCCGCAAGGACTACCAGCGGTCGAGGTACGCGGCCGAGCACGGGACTGCCACTGAGCTCGCCAATCAGGTCATCACCAACTTGCGCGATCAGCTCGTTCGCCTCAAGCTTTGGCGTCCGGATGCCCTGTTCCAAGTCCAGCTTGACAAGGGCGCCACTGATCGTCTTAACAAGTACCTTGCACTCCTTCGTCAGCACGGCAACAATGAGGCTGCCGCTGCTGCCGCTCTTCCAGCTCCAAAGGACGCCAAGAAGGTGAAGCCGGAAGAGGCATTCCCTTGTTCGCTCTCCGAGGTCTTCAACCAACGCTTTGCCACGCCTGGAAAAGCCGCCACTGCGACTTACGACGACATCGAGGCTCTCATCGCCTGGTCTGAGGCTGCGATTGATGCCGGAACCAGCAGCGTCTTCACTCCTGCCGAGTTCCTTATCAACCCGATTCAGTCTGGCGAAATCGTCAACGATGTCACCGGCAACTTCGCCGACTGGGAGGTCATCCGCGCTGCCATCATCGCTGTCACTGCCACTGCCACTGCCGCTCCCATTCTCAACACCACCTCGTCTCCCGCTCCGACGGCCACCAAGCCATCCAAGCTTCGTGAGACCCCAGTCAACGACCCTGATGAGGCCGAAGTCGAAGAAAGCGACGACGAGGACGACAGCCAGCCTGCAACTCTGACGCCAGCTCCACGCATTCGCGCTGATCCAAACGATCAGATGTCGCTTTTGCACATCCTCAACGACGTTGCCGATGATCTCGGCTACGACGCTCGTCGCAGTCGCTCATCCTCCAACTAGATCGACTCCCGCTCTCCATCGAAACGCACATCAACGCAACACACGGTCCCACGAGTAATGTCTTGATGCTGGTCATCGACATCTTCTCCCACCATACGAATCTTGATGAAATGATACGGTCACACGACCCGAGATACCCATGAGCTTTGGCTCTGACTGCCGGCGTTTGACTCTGCTTTTTTTGCTTTTGTTCCTGCTTTTTACCTCTCGACATCTCCTCTCTGCATGCGCTTCCAGCAAGGCTTCGACGAAGCTGCGAAATATTGGAGAGACATACGCGCGAGATCTGACGACACGGTCAACAGCAATACACGGCGACCCTCATGGTCTGTGTATCTACTTGGCGTTTGCGACTTCATGGGTTTCGATGATTGATACCTAGATACCCCAATAAATCAATGTTTGACAATGACTTACTTCTCACTCTGCTCTCTTCGTGCCCTCGTATGTTTCACCCGTGCGTGCATTTATTGACTTCAGCCTCTCATAGCTCGTGCCAGCACTTACATGTCGTGTGAATTGTGCTGTTAATTTACTGTACTGTCAGTCCGTGGACTCGAAGAGACGCCCGCCGAAGCTTCACACTTGACTGACTGACCCTGAACCCCACGTTCGCCAGATGCTCATGCCAGGTGGCCCACGAACATTGGAAGCAACTTTTCGACCGGCATCACGCGACCGAAGCAAGCTCGCTACACAATACTTTTCCTTGCATTTACTCGCCTGTGCTAGACCCTTCTCTGCTCACCGCAGCATCATACAACCCATTGAATCCAACCAGTGCTCCGGAGAAGTACAACGGACTCGAACTCGAACTCGAACTCGAACTCGAACTCGAACTCGACATTTACATCCACCGATCCACCGCCATCATGTCTATTGCAATGGAAGCAAAGGTCAAGAGCGTCCTTTCCGGCGACACTCTGATCCTCCAGAACAAGAACAAACAGGAACGCACTCTTAGCCTTGCCTTCATCAACGCTCCACGCCTTAACAACGATGAACCTGGCTCCTTCCAATCCCGCGACTTCATCCGCAAGCTGTGCGTTGGCAAACTCGTGCGCTTCCAGATCCTTTACACCATCCCGCAGAAGACTGGTGGCTCGCGAGACTACGGCATTGTCACGCTGCAGAATGGCCAATTGCTTCCCGACGCAATCGTGAGCGAGGGCTGGGCGAAGCTTAGGGATGACGCCGACCGCAAGGCCGAGAACCCCCAAACGACGGAACTGCTGGAAAGATTAGAAGCGTTGGAAGCACACGCAAAGGCCGATGAGAAGGGCCTGTGGGCGGCAACCCAGCAAGAGATCCAGAACGCAAGAGAGCTCTCGGACGCCAAGGCCTTCTCTGAAGAGTACAACGGACAGCTTATCGATGCGATCGTCGAGAGGGTGCTCAGCGGCGACAGGCTGATCTGCAGGCTGATGATTACACCCACGAACCACGTGCAGACTACTGTGCTCGTTGCTGGCATCAAGGCACCTGCGACCGCGAGGAAGAACCCATCAGACGGCACTCAGCAGCCCGCAGAGCCTTGGGGAAATGAGAGTCAGACATTCGCCGAGGAGAGGATACTGCAGAGGGGCGTCTCTGTGCGGATACTGGGCGTCTCGCCTAACCAGCTCCTTGTCGGCGAGGTCAGACACCCTGTCGGAAACATCGCGGAGTTCTTGCTCAAGGAGGGTCTTGCGCGCTGCGTAGACCACCACTCGACATGGCTAGGCGCGGAGATGGGCAAGCTGCGCCAGGCTGAGCGTTTGGCCAGAGAGCGCCAGCAGGGTGTGTGGACGAACAACGTCGCAAAGAAGAACGTTGCTGGAGGTGAGATCGAGGCTGTAGTATCACGAGTCTTCAGCGCCGACACAATCTACATTCGCAACAAGAACGGTGCTGAGAAGCGCATCAACCTATCCAGCGTGCGCCAGCCCAAGCCTACCGACCCTAAACAATCGCCATTCAGCATCGAGGCCAAGGAGCTGCTCCGCAAGAGGCTTATCGGAAAGCACGTCAAGGTCGCAGTCGATGGCAAGCGCCCCGCAACCGAAGGCTACGACGAGCGCGAGATGGCTACGGTCACTTACAACGGCAAGAACGTCGGTCTCATGATGGTTGAGAGCGGCTTCTGCTCGGTCATCCGTCACCGCATGGATGACACCGACCGGAGCCCAATCTACGACGAGCTTCTCGCCGCTGAGGAGGCTGCACAGAAGGAGGGCAAGGGCATGTGGAACCCCAAAGCACCCAAGCCCCAGCAATACGTCGACCACAGCGAGAACCTCGAAAAGGCCAAACGCCAAATGTCCCTCCTCTCCAGACAAAAGCGTGTACCCGCTGTTGTCGACTTCGTCAAGAGTGGCAGCAGATTCACCGTCCTCATTCCGCGTGAGAACTCGAAGCTCACTTTCGTCCTCGGTGGCATTCGTGCCCCTCGCTCGGCTCGCGGTCCTCAAGACACCGCCGAGCCGTTCGGCCAGGAAGCCCACGACTTCGCCAACAAACGCTGCATGCAGCGTGATGTGGAAATCGACGTCGAGGATAACGACAAGGTCGGTGGCTTCATTGGTACCCTCTACGTCAACCGCGAGAACTTTGCCAAACTCCTTGTTGAGGAAGGTCTTGCGTCCGTCCACGCTTACAGCGCCGAGAAGACCGGCAACGCCGCCGAGCTCTTCGCCGCCGAGCAAAAAGCAAAGGAGGGCAGGAAGGGTATGTGGCACAGCTGGGACCCGTCTCAGGATGTCGTCGAGAACGGCGACAACTACGACGAGGCTCCTGCCGATACCAACGGCGATTCCGCTTCCCTCCCTGCACCCAAACGCGACTACAAGGATGTCACCATCACTCACGTCGACCCGACCACTGCCCGCCTGAAGCTCCAGCTCCTGGGCTCTAACAAAGCCAACCTCGACAGTCTGATGAAAGACTTCGCCGCCTTCCACATCTCGCCCAGCAACTCGCAGCCTCTCCCCGGTCCGCCCAAAGCTGGCGACGTTGTCTCCGCCAAATTCACCGCCGACGGCCAATGGTACCGCGCCCGCGTGCGCCGCAACGACCGCGACGCCAAGACCAGCGAGGTCGTCTACATCGACTACGGCAACAGCGAGTCCCAGCCCTGGAGCGCTCTGCGCGTGCTGAACAACGACAAGTTCGGCGTGCAAAAACTCCGCCCCCAAGCCCTCGATGCCGCCATGTCTTTCGTGCAATTCCCCACATCGCCCGAGTACCTCGCCGACTCGGTGGCCTTCATGAACGACATCGCCGTCGACCGCCAGCTCGTTGCCAACGTCGACTTCACCGACACCCGCGACAACTTGCTGTGGGTCACGCTGCTGGACCCCTCGGCCAAGGACCAGACCGAGAGCCTCAATGCTGAGGTCATTAGCGAGGGCCTCGCCATGGTCCCTAAGAAGCTCAAGCCTTTCGAGCGCGCTAATGCCGCGCTGCTGCAGGATCTCAAGCAGAGGGAGAGCGTGGCTAAGAACGAGAGGAGGGGTCAGTGGGAGTACGGTGATCTGACTGAGGATTAAGCGTGTTGCAGTTCCAATTGTAAAGTGGCTGTGGTATCTTTTGTCAGGAGGAAAGGGAAAAAGTCAACACATGGGTCAATTGGCTAGCATACGGCTAGGCATATACAGTATCATCATAGATGCCATCGAATGCTAAAATCGCGTGCGTCTTGAGCTGGTTGTCTTGAAGGCATACATGCATGCACAGCAGATCTTTCGAATCCTCATTTTCTACAGTATTGTTCTACGCAGTAGGCATTACCTAACATCGCCTACAGCACTCCGCAAAAACTCTAAATCCTTCACGCCATACGCCATTGCATTCCGCCTAAATCCACCAACCTCACGCGATCAATTTTTGCTACTGCACAACACCAAGGAACACTAGCGTGATATAGACGCCGTACGTGACCTCTCTCGGATACCATTCCTACGGTACTTTACCCCTCCCGAACCTCAATATATGTACCTAAGCGAAACCACACACACAGGACGAAAAGCGTTTACCGGCTCGACTGACAACACCTGTCTGGAAAATTGACCTGCTAACCTCGTAAGCGGCGCGGCGCTGGGTAATGGCTTTGCTTGAGCACCTGGAACCTGCAGTCCGTGGCTCATGCTTCGGGTCAGATACTTCCATAGGTTGTTCCACGAATCGTACCCCACGAACTGGTATGAGGTTTTCTACCGGAGTACACTCTTGAGCTGCAGATGTGATTCTCCCCGGGCCGACGTTCCTGAGCTTTCTCTCGTTCTCGGATCTCGACTGTAGAGCCACGATGCACGGTGATACCGGAGCCCCTGGCTGGTTCTCTTTTGAGATCTCCATTGGTGGAACATAACACTTCGCTGTGCTGGTTCAAGTCAAGAGGGCTTGTCCAGACCGAGTAACATGTTGCAGGAAATGGTTCTCATTGGTGAATTGGCGATGTCCTAGACCAGTAACACGTTCTGCAGCTCTTGGTATAAGTGCGAGCTTCTACCTTGGCTTCTCGCGAGCCCTTCTCCTCACTGGACTCTCTCTTGGGGCGACCACGACCACATCTAGAATACTAGCATCGACATGGCTTCTGGAAAGACGGAAGACCCCAGCGACCTTCGGGTCGAAGACAAGGACCAGGACCTCAAACATCTTGAGAATGTCGGCCTCCACGATAAGATGCTCAACGCCAGTGCTATGGAAGCCACGGCTCAGGAGCACAGCATCGGTTTCATCCAAGGCTTCAAGACATACAAGCGTGCGGCGATGTGGTCGTTCTGTGAGTAGTCCTATTGCAGAAACACAAGGAACAAAAAAGTGCGCAGGCTCATCATCGCCCACCACAGTAATCTCCATGACCGTGATCATGGAGGGTTACGACGTAACCCTCCTGGGCTCCTTCTATGGCTACCCAATGTTCCGGCAAAAGTACGGCGAATACCTTGATGAAGAGAACGGCTACCAAATCTCTTCGACCTGGCAGCAGCGCTTCAACTGTCTCGCAGCGGTCGCGAACATCGTCGGGGCCCTCCTGAACGGCTGGGCGACGGCACGCTGGGGCCACCGGAAAGTGCTGATGGCATCTCTAGTCTGGCTGTCGGCTTTCATTTTTGTTGTATTCTACGCGCCGAATATCGAGGTTTTGCTTGTGGGCCAGACTTTATGCAATGTTCCGTGGGGAGTTTTCGCTACCACTGGGCCGTCGTATGCGGCGGAGGTCACGCCCTTGGCTATCCGGGGGTATCTTACTGGTGAGCATCGATGGTGTAGACGGGACGACTCCGAGCTGACGCCCTTTCTCTCGCAGCCTACATTAACCTTTGCTGGGTGATCGGGCAGTTCCTGAGTGCTCTGATCTTGAATGCACTGGTCGACAATCCCACGGCGTGGGGTTACAAGATCCCATTCGCTTTGCAGGTGAGATTGCGTATTATCCTCTTACCTCGTTGATGTTTGTCACTGGAATACCATAAGCTGACACCAAATAGTGGATCTGGCCGGTTCCATTGGGAATTGCCGCCTACCTTGCTCCCGAATCGCCTTGGTTCCTCGTCCGCCAGAATCGCCTCGATGACGCCAAAAAGTCCCTCCAGCGTCTCTCAGAGCCCGAGCATAATATCAACTACGATAATGCCGTGGCCCTGATGGTGCATACCGACAAGTTAGAGCAAGAAGAACGCGCTGGAGCGACATACTGGGACGCCCTGCGCGGCACCAACCTCCGGCGCACTGAGATCGCATGCATGGCGTTCATGTCGCACATTACCAACGGCGGTGCTTTATGTTACAGCGGAAGTTTCTTCTTCCAGCAGGTCGGACTCGAGGCCAACGTGTCGTATGCAATCACGCTGGGCGGCTACGGCTTGTGCTTTGTCGGGACGATCCTCAGCTGGTTCTACATCCACCGCTTCGGGCGACGCACCATCTGGCTGTACGGCTTTTCGACTCTGACCATGATCCTGTGGACTATCGGCTTCCTCTCGCTGCCAGATCAGAATCTGCCGCTTGGATGGGGCCAATCGCTTCTTTGCGTGGTTTGGCTTGGAGTGTACTCGATGTCCGTCGGTCCGATTGTGTACACTCTCGTCGCAGAGATCGGATCGACTCGCTTGCGCACTCAAACTGTTGTGCTGGCACGCAGCCTGTATTACTTCGGCAACATCATCTTTGGTGGGATTTTGCAGCCCAAGTTCATGGCGCCGGGTGACTGGAATCTGAAAGGAAAGACGGTGAGTATCATGCAGTGACTTTCAAGCCATCCATTCGCAACATTGACTGACCAACGACGCAACAGGCTTTCTTCTGGGCTGTCCTTGCGACTTTGACGTTGACTTGGGGCTACTTCCGCCTGCCCGAGACCAAGGATCGCACATTTGGCGAGATGGACATCTTGGTAAGTGTTCTCCCGTATCTCGTGCGTAAATACCTCCTTCCGCAAGAGAGTCTGACCATCTTCGCAGTTCCAAAAGGGTGTTTCGGCTCGAAAGACCGCAAAGGCTACTGTCACTGAAGAGGACGTGAATTTGACGCAGCATGCGTCGTCGAATCCGGTAGGCGAGAAGACGGGTCTTTGATACTGCTTACGTTGGGAATAAGCTGAGACATAGTCTACATGCAAGCCTGACGGTTAGGGCCTGGCGTTCTCACATCACACCACCACTCTGATGAAATGGTACACCCGATTCCGGTAGTCTTTTTTCGGCTTCTCCTTTTGTTGCTTTTCAACATCTGCCCTTCTAGTAAATGTGGGAACCTATCAGTAATTTTCGCACTTCCTGTTGCGCCGAAGGACCGACAACCAACAAATCGGTCGGACGCTTATTGTCGATCAGCGAACGTGAGGGAAGATCTCGACAATGGATCTCACTTTTCATCCGCGTAGTAGATAGTAAGCATGACTGCTGTCAAGCCTGAAGATGGCACACGTAAATTGTCAGCCTCACTTTGTGGTTAGTCCAGAGAACCATCATCACGTCGTCGTGGAACACCCTTCCTCACACGCGTCGGCAGTCTGCGCGATCCCGTCCGTGCAACACACCTTCGGTCGGGTGGATCCGAATCACTTGCAGATGGAAACAGTCCACGTGATGGATTGTGGCTTCTTCCATGCTGTAGAGTCAAGCCGCGCGGAGGGCTGGTAAAGGTCCAGATCGCAGAGCACCGCTTATGGGTCGATACAAGGTCATATCTCGGGGTTGATGAGAACTCTCTCATTCCTGACACTACTTGGGGTAAGACTAAGAATACAGTATGTGACGACGGAGGGCAGTCCTCTCCGAGACATGGCCGTTGGCACTCTGCATCTGTGTGGAAGTTTAGCAACGATGATCGCCATGACAGCCGAGACATTGTCGCCAAACTTCCTGCAGAGCAGCGAACGGAAGGAAAGCGCGCTAGACGTCACGAGAAAAGGCAATTGATGTGCTAGAGACGCACTCCACACTCTCGTGTCGTGGGGAGGGGTTTCTCGTCCCATGTCAGGGCATGTTCGGCCATGTCATCCTCGGTTAGACTTTGTATCTTTTCATGGGAAGGGAAGAGGCTGGCGAGGCTGTTTGGTTAGGCCGTCCGTTCTTGTCGCCGTCGATTTGTCCGAGACTCGCGAGTTTGCACACGAGAACATGACGATCGCTAAGACATTCCCTTGTCCTGGCTCGGGCCTGAAGCAGCCACGCTTTCCACCGAGGAGTGCAAGGGAAGGGCTCTTCTAAGCTTCCATACTTCACAAGCGTCGATTCGGCCTTGTGTTCAAGACTAGCACTTCTTACAGTAATGTTATAGGTCGCTCCTTTGGTCCTCGTCCACCCTATAGCCTCGGTCCTCCCCACTTGCATGAAGCGTACGAGTAATCTGATTGTTACCCAAACATTTCTTCCCTCTGCTACTGTACACATCCATCCTCCCTCTCCATTGTTGTAGCAACAACCCTAATCCAGATCCGCCAAGATGCCATTCACCGCCCCATCATGGACCCCCGACCTTCCCAACATCCCTAGCCACATTTCTCTCGAACAGTTCATGTTCGACGAGAACTACGGTCGTTACCCGCTAGGCTACTCCAAAGCACCCTTCCAATGCGGTCTCTCCGGTAAACAGTACAGCTTCCTGGAGGTCAAAGAGCGCGTAGACCATCTGGCGAGAGCATTGGGCAAGCAGCTCGGATTCAAACCCAACGAAGGCTCGGAATGGGACAAGACGATCGCAGTCTTTAGCGTCAACACGATCGACTACCTGCCTCTATGCTGGGCAACGCACAAGTTGGGAGGTCTATTGACGGCCGCCAACGCTGCTTACAGCGCCGGCGATCTCGAATTCCAACTGAAACACTCCGGAGCAAAAGCCGTCTTCACCAGTGCTCTGCAATTAGAGGTGACGAAAGAAGCTTGCGCCAAAGCCGGGATTCCGGAAGAGAGGATATTCATCTTGCCGATTCCTGAGCAGGCTGCTGGCGGGCTTTCAGCGTCAGGATACAAGACGATCGACGACTTCGTAGCCGAAGGATCGAATCTGCCAAAACTGGAGGCTCTCAACTGGACCGGCGATGAGGGCGCGAAGAAGGTTGCCTTCCTGTGCTACAGCAGCGGAACCTCGGGACTGCCCAAGGGCGTGATGATTTCGCACAAGAACGTCATCGCCAACACCCTGCAGATGCGAGCCCAGGGATCCGCCGAAAGAGAGGAGCGAGCCAGGAAGAACGGCGTTCCGGAATGGACAGAGAACTGCTTGGGCTTGTTGCCACTGTCGCACATCTACGGGCTGATTGTCATCGCACACGTCGGACCCTACAGAGGCGACGGCGTGGTGGTGCTGCCCAAGTATGACTTCAAGCTCCTCCTGGAAGCAATCCAGTCCTTCAGGATCGCCATGCTCTATCTTGTACCGCCCATGATCATTCATCTGACAAACTCACCCGAAATCGTTAAGAAATACGACATGTCCTCGGTGCATGGCTGCTTCACCGGAGCCGCGCCATTAGGCAAAGAAACTGCAGAGGAGCTGCAAAAGATGTTCCCGAAGATGGACATTTGCCAGGGCTACGGCTTGACCGAGACCGCGACCGTCGTATGCTCCACCGTCCCCGGAGACATCTGGTTCGGCAGCTCAGGCAGTCTGTTGCCTGGCGTGAAAGCCCGACTCGTCACTGTCGAAGGGGTTGAAATCACCGGCTACGACCAACCCGGTGAGCTATGGGTGAACTCTCCCTCGGTGACTTTGGGATATTTGAAGAACGACCAAGCCACAAAAGAGACTTTCGTGGAAGAGAGTGACGGCCGGTACATGCGAACTGGCGACGAAGCCGTGGTCCGGAAGAGCCCGAACGGGCACGAGCACATCTTCATCGTAGACCGCATCAAGGAGTAAGTGTCCTGCGAAAATCAAAGTTCCCTGGGAGTTGCCAGCACACTAACCACCGAACAGACTCATCAAAGTCAAGGGCATGCAAGTCGCCCCCGCCGAGCTCGAAGCCCACATCCTCACCCACCCTGCCGTCAGCGATTGTGTGGTGATCGGTGTGCCCTCGGACCGTGAAGGCGAAGTGCCAAAAGCGTTTGTCGTGCGAGCGCCTGGCTCGATTGAGGAGAGTGATGCTCTTGTCAAGAAGCAGATCTCGAAGCACGTGGAGAAGGCTAAGAGCAACCACAAGTGGCTGCGGGGCGGCGTTGAGTTCATCGACATCGTGCCGAAGAGTCCTTCTGGTAAGATCCTGAGGCGTATGATGAGGGATCAGGAGAAGGAGAAGTTGAAGAAGCAGGGCGCGAAGCTTTGAGCCGGTTTCAAGTTTTTCGGGGTGGCCTTTTGTTGTTTTCGCAGGCGATTCAGCGCTCTCGTTCTTCTCTCTCGTCATTTCATCAGTCCACCACGGTTTGGCATGATCCAATATAGCCTTGAATAACGTAATGATCAAGCTCATCCTTCGGAAGTCGGTTCCAATTCTTTTAGACCCTTTCAATGCTTTCAATGTATCTCTCGCCGTGTCTTGCTGTGTATTTGGCTCTGTAATGCTGTGTCACGATTCCGAGTGCCGTAGTATGCAACCATTGCCTTTGAAGTGCAGTGTGGGCAACAAGACTGTTCGTACGATCAAGATGTGCGATCACTTCCCAGATTCGAGACATAACGTCGAATTGTCGTGTTTCCAACGATTTCGCAACAGATATCAATGACCTTGTACCAATGCGCTACGGAGTGCATAACACCCGATCTTGTATCTCGCCTCGTCTCTGCTAGCGCAGGAAAGATCTCTAAAAAGATCCAAAAGAATAATGGATGACATCTATTACAAACCCTGAGAATCGAACTCAGAACCTTCTGTGTACCCAAACACTTGTGTTGTTAGACAGAAATCATAACCGCTAGACCAGGCTTGCTGATGAATGATGAGAGGAAACATCGAATATGAATCTAAACGGCGCTGTTTAGGCGGAGCGACCCTGAAGGAAACTGGCGAGTGTGCGTGATCACTGCTAGGACGTGATCTTCCGAGACCAGAAATGATCAGTTCTCGAACCAGCAGTATTTATGACCACGACAAAGTGATGACGGCGCTTGGATCCTCAACAAGCTGTCGTGTTGGCGAGCAGGCGACAACGCAGCCGAACCATTGATCAAATTCTCCTTGACGCCGAGATGCCCGGTATTTGGCTGATAGAACAGTGTTAATCCTCAGGACAACACCGTATGTAAGTCCGCTTTGGACACTGGCAGTGAAGAGGTCGATCGATATTGACGGGATTGGAAGATGGGTTTTGTGAATGTTTGCGTTGATGTCGGTCGAGTCGAGACGAGTCCGGTGTAAACAATTCCGACCTTGCCAAGCGGGATCCGCCTCAGGCCAGAATCGAAGAGAACTCCATCAATTTGGATTCAACCCCAATGATTCGTCGTCTGCGTACTCTTGCCCCCATAGGAATGTTACCAGTGCACAAATTTAGGGCTGTTGTAACATCGCATCCCACGAAACCAACTTCATTCTGATCAAGGTGTACCCCAACCCTAACCCTAGAGAATGGCACTTCCTTGTCAATTGAGCGCGTTGTACGGTGACTACTGAACATATCAGACAGTTGAGAGTGCATTGAAACTGCTGATGGACGGCTGTTCGCGGCAAGGAACACGTTGAAAGCGTCGCGGCAATGCAATATAACAACCGTTGCGGCGAGGAGACTCATCGGGCGCGCGTTCCATTCGTGGCAGCTCAATAGCGTCTCATATAAGACCAATGGCCGATGCCCTTTCAGAACCTGGTATCTGCACCCCATAACACCCATCAGAAGCTCAGGCTCAAGTCCGTAAAACTCCATGCTCCAAAACGCCATCATTTCCCAAACGTACGAAATGTGATGTGACAAGCTGGTTTACTCTCCAAGCCTAGAAATTTCGATGTTAGCAACCTGGATTTTGAGTAGGACAGTGAGTCAACGATCAACATACCTATAAGAGACCAGCGTGTCGATGCGGTGGCTATTTGTCGAGAAGCTCCTCAGCATCACCTTCTCGGCGTTCTTGACCTCCTTGGCATCACTGTCACCCCACTCGAGAGGCACATCACTGTCGGCATCTGCGTATACCAATACGTTGAATGTGCAGTTACCGTCGAGCATCGGCAGGAAGGTGACGGAAGCGGTGATCTGACGGAATAGCGACTGGATCTCTTGCTGGATCTCCGACTCGGTCTTTTCGGCGGCGGGAGCAGCGGTGGGAGCGTCGGCGTCGGTACCGTCCTCTGTTGTAGAGTTCTCCTGGCCTTCGGAGGGTGTCTTCTTCTTTGACTTGCTCTCGTCGTTGAAGACGTTGACCTGGATATGTCAGCATGATGCATTTGTCGAGCACGAGACAAATCACGTACATCAAATTGCCATCTCTCCAAATGCTCGCCAGTCTCCTTGCTCGTAATGACGATGACGAGCTTTGAGATTTTCGACTTTTGAATCCACTTGTTGAGCTGGCTCATGATCTTCTTGACGTATGCTTTGACCTGGTCATCCAGAGAGACCATCATGTTGAGGCCATACTTCTTGACCCTATATTGCATCAGTCAGCATCAGGTAGATCGCAATGAGTACGGCGAACTTACGGGGCGAAGTCTTCGGGTGGGTACACGCCTCTCTGGAAAAGGATGGTGTTGGCTGCGAACTCGAAAAACTCCACGCAGAGCTTCGATGAACCCTTGAGTGAGAGCTTGTGGACTTTCGACTTGTCTTCCTTTGCCTCTTTGGGCTTCGCCTCTTTTGGTTTCGCTTCCTTTGGCTTTGCTTCCCTGGGCTTTGCTTCCCTCGTCTTGGGAGCTGGTGCGGCAGGCATTTTATGATGTGGCTGTCGAAAGGATTTACGTGCGAGTTAATGCAGTCGTTGATGGGTGTAATGATCCAGTGCTAAAACCACTCGCCCTGTCGATCTCAAACCTGAAGTTCGGTTCGGTTCGTGTTTGGGTTGAAGTCGTCGCTGCGGAAACAGGCGTTCACACGTGATCCTTGGCGGGTGACTTTCCAGGGCAGGCCGCCAGAGATTCACAGGGCCGACAAGCTCACCCGCCAGCCTTCAATGGAAGACGACGAGAAAGAGGTATCGCGCGATCACGGCCAACCCCCATGCGACGATGCTTAATACAACCGGCCCATAGTGCGCTTCAAGCATTACGATATCAGCCGGCCACTGCACATGTCCGCAACGCCCTCCAACATGCCGCCTTCCACACCACCACACAGCGTCTGGCCGCAAAGCTGAAGACGGACCTCGAGCGGCGCATTGAACAGATCCCCATCGACCGCTTCAGGAACTTCTGTATCGTTGCGCACGTCGATCATGGAAAGAGTACCCTTAGTGATCGCCTGCTGGAGCTCACTGGGACGATTGAGAAGGGTGGATTGAAGCAATCGTTGGATCGGTTGGACGTGGAAAGAGAACGGGGCATCACAGTCAAGGCAAACACATGTTCTATGGTTTACAACTACAACGGAGAAGACTACCTGTTGCATCTGGTCGACACGCCCGGCCACGTCGATTTCCGTGCAGAGGTCAGCAGAAGTTATGCGAGCTGCGGAGGCGCATTGCTTCTGGTCGATGCATCTCAGGGCGTGCAGGCGCAGACCGTCGCAAACTTCTACCTGGCTTTTGCCCAAGATCTGACACTGGTGCCTGTCCTGAACAAGATCGATCTGCCAACCGCGGACAGGCAGCGAACACTGGATCAGCTGCGCGACACTTTCGAGATCGACTCCTCCAACGCCGTTTCCGTGTCGGCCAAGTCTGGCTTGAACGTCGAGCAATTGCTGCCCGTGATCGTGGAACAGATTCCCGCGCCAACCACGGTCGAGGATGCGCCGCTCAAGATGCTGCTCGTCGACAGTTGGTATGACAATTATAAAGGGGTAATCCTGCTTGTCCGCATCTTCGACGGATCGATCAAGCCTGGCGACAAAGTCTACTCCTTCGCAACGGGGATCCAGTACACGGTTGGCGAGGTTGGCATTATGTACCCGCTGGAGACGCCGCAGACTTCTCTACGCGCTGGTCAGGTTGGCTACGTATATTTCAACCCGGGCATGAAGCGAAGCAAGGATGCGAAGATTGGTGACACCTTCACAACCATTGGCAACCAAGACAAAGTGAAGATGTTGCCAGGCTTTGAGGAGCCAAAGAGCATGGTGTTCGTCTCGGCCTTCCCAACTGACCAGGGAGACTACGCCCATTTGGAAGACAGCATTCACCAGGTCACGCTGAACGATCGTTCAGTCTCCATCATGAAAGAGTCATCGGAAGCTCTGGGAGCCGGCTGGCGTATGGGATTCTTGGGCACATTACACTGTTCCGTCTTCGAAGACCGCCTGCGCCAGGAACACGGCGCTAGCATCATCATCACGCCTCCCAGTGTGCCCTTCAAGATCATCCGCAAAGACGGCACCGAGGAGATCATGACGAACCCAAATTCCTTCCCAGACCCAGGAGTCCTCCACACGCACATCGCAGACCTTCAAGAGCCCTATATCACCGCGACAATAACGCTACCAGAAGAGTATCTCGGAACCGTCATCGAAATGTGCGAAGCCAACCGCGGCCAGCAAGACTCCCTGACCTTCTTCACCGCCACCCAAGTCATCCTCAAATACCAACTCCCACTGGAACGGCTAGTTGACGATTTCTTCGGCAAGCTCAAATCCGCGACCAAAGGCTACGCCAGCCTCGACTACGAAGACGCGGGCTTCAAATCCAGCTCCATCACAAAGCTGCAGCTGCATGTCAACAAGGTGCCCGTCGACGCCGTCGCGCGCGTTGTGCACACCTCGCAGGCCGAGCGGCTCGGCAAGGAGTGGGTGAAGAAGTTCACAAAGCACGTCGACCGCCAGATGTTCGAGGTCGTCATCCAGGCCGTCACGGGCCGCAAAGTTGTCGCGAGGGAGACGCTGAAGCCTTTCCGCAAGGATGTCACGGCCAAGTTGCACGCGGCCGATACGAGCCGGCGCCGCAAGCTGCTGGAGAGGCAGAAGGAAGGGCGGAAGAAGCTGCGGGCGGTGGGGAATGTGGCGATTGATAACAAGGCTTTCCAGAGCTTCTTGGCGAAGTAGGGTGGAAGCATTCTTATCTTTGCATGTAGTTTCAACAGTGTATCATTACGGCCTTGTAGAATAGACACGAAAGAATATGTTCTTCTTATCAACCACTCGCTGTGTGCTCGACGGTCGACCTGCATACATCAGCTTTCCGACCTTAATCAACTTCCAACCATTGCCGCATACCTGAGTAGCAAACATCACCGCGAAGACACGCCTCAAACTGGAGCTGGCTCAGGAGCAGGGATAGAGCAGGCAAGCGAGAACGATTTTCCATTAGCGGCGTTTCGAAGAATTCTCTCTTTCTTACTACCTCTACGGCATCAGCAAATCAAGTCACGCAAACGTAAGTTGATACTCACTGCAGAGCCTTATTACTCCCTATCCCCTCGGCGCTCACAATGGGCTTAGTCTCAACTGCGCTTTATGGGGACGAGGCAAGTAAATTGGCACTCAAACGGATGGATCATGGCGTTGAGCGTAGGCATGGACGTGGATATAGGCACAGCAGAGACGGGCAAGGCCTCGAAGCTGGCACGGATTGACAATAGGTCAGAGCAACGTCGGGTATCGGCACGAGGATTTGCAGTAGAGATACATGTAGGCAATGGGGTATGAGTAGCGGAGTCCGGACACGGGACTCGGTGAGGTCGGATGGAGGTGACGCCGCTCATTCTTAACGTGATGGCAAGAGAGGATGGGAGAGAGGGAGATCAAGGCAAGGCAAGGCAAGGCAAGGAGATGAGAGATCGAGAGGGGAGTGGGCGATGAACACCTACCTGTCGTCGGTGGTGGGTTGTAGTCGGTGGCGTTGCATGGGATGCGGTGGCATGATCTACATGTTTGGTCCGGATCCAGATGATGTCGGTGATTCGTTGAGGACGCAACGGACAGGCAAATGAATGCTGCCTTGACCGTGTTTGCGAAGGCGAACTTGGAATGTAAGTATCGAATGTCCAGATTGCTAGGAACGGGACTTCCAGGACGACAAGGCGAGTACATGCAACAAAAACAACGTAAGGATAAAATGCAAAAGAAGTGATATAATCCAGGCAACAGCAAGATCGTGGCCAGCTTTGATCGTTTTCCTTTCCCTACTAAGGGACCATCCCAAGTGGGATATGATGAAAGAACCCGTCTTCCCAATACTCGTAAAACAAACAGACAAGAAAAAGGACTCGTCCCGATCCTCCTTTGGGTTGTCCTGCGTATCCGCGAAAGTCTAACTAGAGCCCAAAGCGCTCTGTCCGTGGCCAAGAAGCATGCATGCACGATGACAGGACGATACGATGACAGAGAAGCCTTCTCCCTAAGCAAAAGAAATGTCCAGCTCAACCAGATGAGTCCTTGGTAATCATCAGTCGTAAATGTGCGAAGCTTCCAGTGCAAATTACGTCCCAGAGGCCGTGATGTCCGTTAAGGCAAGAGATACTATGGCAAGTATGGGCACCAGTGGATGATGAACAACGTCAAGCAAGAGACAAATCCGAGGCATCCAATCCTTTTGGCAAGCAGGTGTTTTGTCCGAGAGCAATCGTGCTTCCAGCTGAAGTCTAGCTAGATACTTACTACTCGCAGGACAAGCCATTTTGCTTGGAATCGCTCCCTTGCGGGAGGATCTGCTATCAGTCCAGATGCCGGGCGCAGTATAGTCATGGTAGTAGACTTTGGCAAAAGAGGTCCGACGCCAGGAGTGGCAAAGAAGGCAGAGCAGAGCGAGCAGCAGTCCAGGTAGTCAGGCATTCCATTGTGATCATGGTGATCATTGCTACATCCGGCGGCGTGTGTTCCGGGCGCTTTCAGAAGGCCTGTCCCGAGAGTAGCCTGGAGCTTTGGTGGTTTGCAAGCTATTCCGTTGGCTTGGTAGTCCGGATTTCCCAGGAGTCGTTGACGAGTGCGCCGCTGATGTCGCGCATCAGTGCGTGCTTCACAGGGGAGAGAAAGCAGCGACCGCTCATCTATACTTACGTCTGTTGCCATAGGTATCGTACTGTGAAGGAGTGGAGCCGTAGGCACTGAATAAGTTAGTCAGTGACGCGCTGAGACGAGACAAGCCAAGGGTCTGCGAACCTTTGTTGATGTGGTTTGGCGATGGGCTCACGCTCGCCACGTGGCAACGAGGCCGTCGTGGTTGCCGGACTAGGGTAAGCATACCTTGGGTCCTGGTAGTCCTGTCCATATCTGGGATCCCTGTGGTCTCGCGCGTCCCTGGGGTCTCGCGGAGTATCGCGCGGGTCGCGCATCTCACGAGTATCCATCCGAGTGTCCATCCGCTGCGGTTGCGCTGGCTGGCTATAAGGATGGGAGCTTCCGTAGTCTGTCCTGGGCTGTTCGGCAGAAGAGATGGGCACGTAGTAGTTTCCTTGCCTCACGTATCCTGGCGGTGCACCATCACTTGTCTGTGAAGACTGTGCAGCACTGCGGGCATACATGGAGTCCTGCGAGTAGGAAGAGCTCACTGGGGCGGCACGACCAAAGGGCGGTTGCTCCTGTGGCGGGTAGGACGTCCGGGCATCACGGACATCACGGGCATCCGAGTATCCTCTGGCATCAGCACCGTACCTTGGGTCGGATGGGTACCCGTTACGGTCTGCCTGGTATCTCCGGTCCTGGGGTGGACCAGAAGGTGTGTCAATCTGCATCCGATCATCCTGCATGCGATCTATGGCCATCCTGTCCGCGGGCATGCGGTTCACTGGTATCCGGTCGACGGGCATCCTGTCCACTGGCATCCTGCTGTCTATGGGCATTCTGTCCACTGGCATGCGGTCCCGGTTGCTAGGCACAGAGGATCCGTAGGGCGCCTCCACGGCGGGTGAGTCTCCGTCACGGCTTCTGGGCACTCTGGCCGCCACTGAGTTATGGTACGTCTTTGAACCGACGTAGTCTGGCATCATGTCAGGTTCTGTGTTCCCTGCTAGATGTGTCACACGGGGACTTTGGCTACCTCGAGCAACAGGGCCTATTCTCTGCTCCTGTCGCCATCTTGCGGAATCTGCGCGCAAATCCGCAATCATGGCCTGTGGGCATGTTAGCATCAGCATGGTGAGGACTCAGACAACGTTCATACTGTTGTAAGGTTGCGGTAGGCCTTGATCCAGTAACCGTTGACACCCTGTAACGTTGGTAAGCATGGCGCAGTGGGGACGGTGACGGGCAGACCATACGGTGTTCTCTCCAGTTCCCTTGCCGGGACGTACGGTCGCATCGTTGCCAAGGTAGCGCTGGATGTCGGTGACAATGACATGACGGTCGATGCCATCGCCAGGCACAAACCACTGACGAGCGACGTCGCTATTAGGCATGGTGCGGGACGGGCGCAGGGCGCGTGTGAGGGAGAGGTGGCGAGTCTATGGGTAAGTGTGTGCTTGGGGTGAGAGGAAAGAGTCCAGCGGTAGCGGGAGTGATGTTGAGGGTGGAGATGGTAATCAGTAGTAGTAGTGGTGGGATGTCGGAAGAGAGGCGAGGGTGACGAGAAGGTCTGGGTGCGGGCGGGCAGGCGAGTGATGAGATGAGACGAGATGGGAGAGGAGAGAAGCCTGAGCCTGAGCCTGAGCCTGAGGAGGGCGGTCCCACTTTTGGGCAGCCAAATGGCGCGACGAGGCCGAGAAAAAGCCAGAAGCCAGAGGCAAAACAGGGAGTGGTGTGGACGAGCGCGCAAGGCGGCCGCAGGGGATCGCTGGGGTTGGATTCGAGCGTTGAAAACGTGCTTGAGACGTCGTCGTCGTCGTCTTCTTCTTCTGCTTCTCTGAGAACAATTGTCGTAGTCAACGATCAAGAGGAGTCGAGCAAAAGCAGACGGCGTCGAGGAGAGCAGTTTCGGTCCACTTCAATAATAGGTGATCGGTCCAGGGTGTTGGCAGTCAGCCCGACTATCCTTCGTCCTGACTATGCAAGACTATTGCCTGTCTGGCGCCGACTATCACCGTTGATTGGCTCTGTCGTCGTGTGCTAGTGCGCGGTGCCCGACTAGGCGTGTGGATGATGGACGATGCCGATGTGTGTGATGTTGGTGGCTTGCGACTAGCTGTTTGCCTTTGCGTGATTTGACTTTGTGACGGGGAGGAGAGAAGAATTATTGTATGATATGTTTCGATCGTCTTTCGTCTCTCAACACATACAATTCGGCGGTGGCGACGGTAGTGGGGAGGTAGAACAGGTCACCTAACAATGGGAAGCATCGGACAATAATCCATGCCGCAGCTGATCAGAAGCGACGTGAGTGCATGCATGCGTGGCGGCCTTGTCTTACAGTACCTCACAGCAGCAGCAGCCGTGTGCCCGCTCGCCACGTTATATTGGGCAGCCATGCAGTGTTGCTCCCACACAAGTCACGACTCCTCCGAGCCACTACATTCACACAAGTCCCGAGTACTACTGCCATGTAGATACTGTACTGTACATACCTTGCTGCAACCTAGCCGTCTTGCCTGTCACCAGCTTAGCGCTCAACCTTGCTGAACCTCCACCTTCTCTCGGCCTCGTCACTCTTCCCAACAACTCCAGTCGGCCATTTCTCATGTCTACATGTAACTTGCATGTCGTCCTGGAAGCTGATCCTTTTTGATCGTCCTGATCGTCGCCGTCCACCATCCGACCATGACCGCACCGCTCGAGCATATCGCATTAAGCTCACCACCTGACACTTACCGCCCTCCGCCCTGCATTGCATGACATTCCATGCAGCCTTCCGGTCCTTTTCGCCTTAGCCTGATGTCCAGAATCGGAGGTCGCAGCCCGAACTTGCCTCTTCTATCACTGTCCATCACAGGCTTCGTACCTCACCCCTCCTCGTCGGCGATGAGGTCATGAAGCTTATGGTATTTGATGTATCTACAGGCATATTTTTCAAATAACGTGGTAGGCTCGTAGGTTGGGTTACCAAGGTTAGTACCATCGTACCCGTTTCATGTAAATGGTATACCGCGACGTCATGTCCTTCGACTGCCTTCTTTCGGTTAACCTTTGGCTGCTCAAAATCCATTTCACTGTCCGTCAACTTCCACGAGGACCTTTGCGAGCAACGGCAGTGAGACTCGGGAGCAGAACACGATGCTCTCCTCCACCGACAACGCTCTCGGCCTCCCGGACTGCAAAGGTATGCCTGCCCGAAAGCAGCTCGCGACATGCACTGCTCATATTGCGTGGAGGCCAACGATTGGCACACCAGACGCACGCAAACCGGTGAGAAAGTCTGCCTCCCTCCACAGCTCCCTCAAGCAGCCCGTCTCCGGTCTCACACGCCGGCTGACAGCTACGTTGTGCTGCGCTGTGTTGCGCTGTGTTTGCAACGCTGTGCTGCGCTGGTGCTGCGCTACACTGCATCATCGTGCGTTGCGGGCACGTGCAAGGTCCGGTCTAGATTCCTTCGACCGTTAGTGGTCAGGTGAGTTTACGGATGCGTCGACTTGTCGACTTGTCGAGAAAGTAGAGAAAATAAGCGAGGAGATGGGAGACTATGGGAAGATTTGTTGAGGCTTACCTACTTGCTTCGAGCTATGACGGTATGTATACCCCCATTTAGTTCATCTAGTACTGTACTGTAGGTGAGTAGTTGGTCGGTAGCTGGTAGAAAATTAGGCGTTGACATCACCCTCCAAGTGACTAGGCACGTAGAAATGGGATCCTTTGTGTCCAATTCAAGAAGTGACATCTTCCTCCCGGAGGCGTCTCTCCTTCTTTCTACGTAAAACTCTATCTACACTGCCGTATGATTTTCACTACACCAACAGTCTCACATTTTTTCAATATGATCCCTTTGGAGGGTCATTCCAATCAAAAGCAGTAACGTCACACTGGGTCTTTCCAGAGTGTGTGTAAGAGAGAGAGATTGTGGGCGGTCTCTTCTCTCACTACAACGCACGTGTACACTCCCCGGTGCTACTGTGTCATTCCCACTCCTTTCACAAGGGAAAAAAAACTCAAACCACATCCGAGGCTGGGGATTTGGTTTCCGAATCTCAACGGTAGGATCGCCGAACGTACGGAGAGGAGGAACACATTCTTGCAAATTGAATTGACCGAGACATGTGTGGACGTAGAGTGCGAGGCCATCGGTCACAGGCAGCAAGTCACATTGAGGTCTCATCGTCACACGTGTGTGAAAGAGGCTTGGTTAGTTGCGTTCTGCTACTGCACACAGGTTTGTACAATGCCAAATCACACTCCCTTCTCCGGGTCTTTCCACGAAATCAAAATATATTAGAATAAGCTCAAAGACATCCCCAAACCCGAGGTCGAATCTCCTCTGTCCCAATGCCGGGTCCGCCTGACGCACAGAGAAGCTTCAAATCAACGACGTTGTGCGACTCGATCACCGAGCGAACACGAAGCACGAAGGGAACCAACCCATCACTGCTTCTTATTCTTCGAATACACGAAGTTCGCTCCTAAAAGGAAAGAATCACAGATAGTCAGCATCAGCAACGACAAGGTTGAGCAAAAAGAGAAGAAGAGACTCAAACTGACCAACAACCCCCAGCCCATTCTCCTCCGCCCACTCCCTCAACCCAGCCCTCTCGCCCTCAAATCCCCACCTCTTCCTGCTCTTCGGAACGCTCAGGTTCAGCTTCTCGGTCGTGGCGTTCAGCGGCGCGAGAGCGACGAAGACGTATCGGTGGAAGCCGGTCGAGGGTGGTGGGCCTGGGGGTTTGTAGGGGAGGATTTCTGTTAGAGAAGAAGTGGGAGAGGAAGAGGAGGTGCTTTCGTCTTCATCTTCATCAGTGTTAGCGACCAAGCCGGCAGGAGACAATTGCACGTCTGTCGCAATCCAATGGCAGATCTGGCTCCATTCCGGATCGTCGCGGCTGGGAGCGTCCGGATCCGTGAGGGCGATTGTTAGTTGGATTTTGTCGTTTAGGGCCTTGATCGGTCCTTCGACGTCGTCGCCGTTGGCATTGCTGGTCGAAGGGACGACATCGAAAAAGGCGATGGAAGGCTGCTTCTTGGCTTTCTTCGGCTTGATGCTGTTTCCCAGCTCCGCGATGGCTTTCTTCCAGGTCACGTTTAGAGTGAGCAGGGGAGTGAACGGATCGAGGATTGTCGGGATGATGTTGGCTTTTTCGAGTCTGAGGAGAGAAGGAGGGAGGTTTGTCAGTTTAGAAGTTAACTTGCTTTGGATAGTTTCCTTTGAATACGAGATTGGCTTACTTTTTGATCAGGTCGACCTGTTGGGTAGAGAGATGTTCGTGTTCACCGAGGATTGGCTTTTGGTCGGTGATGGGTGTGGCAATTGCGGTGGCTGCCAGGGCCAATGTCGCGCCTATCAGTGACTTGAAGTGCATTGTAATGAGAGTTCTGTTTGTGTATTTGTTTGTGTCTTGCGAGACCGAGAAGAGGAAACAAGATCAGACGAATAGAGTGGACGTCGAGTGGACATCGTTCCACTGCTCGCGTGCTCTGTCCCCGCTCCGGCTCCTGGTTGTCGATCTGCACATTGACGTATAACGTGCAACTGCTAAGCACCGATGGCATGCGAGCCATTGGTTGACCAGACATCGGCTCGAGACAGAGTGTGAGAGATCGAGATCAACATTCGCTACCTCCAGTGTTTCAGCAGTGTTTATATGTCATCTCGTTGAAAGCTCTAGATGGCGCGGAAAGCGCTTCTACTAACAGTAAACCCATGCCTCCCATAATCGCAGTGCCTTGTAGGCCAATACTGCAGGGGATATCATATGTCGCTAACTCTAATACCACCACATAAGAAAACCGAACGCCTCGCTTGCTGAGCAGAAAAAGAAAATGGCGAGTCGCGAGACACGGAATGCGCCTTTGCCAGCAAGGTATTCCCGACGCGCTGACAAGGCCTCAGTGAGAGCTGCTTTCGGCGGCACAGAAGACCTCCGAATCTGTGACGAAGCCCATGTTGGTCGATATGTTGTAGGTGCACAGCTCCTGCGCGCCCATGCCAGTCATTGTCCCGGCGCAGTCTCCGATAAGGATACAATCCCACCCCCAGGAATACGCATCTGTGAGCGTTCCCAGCAGGCACTGGTCGGTGTTGACGCCTGCGAACAGAAGAGTCTTCTTTCCGCTCTCACGCAGCCATTTGTGCATGGGGAGTTCCGGGCTCCAGAGTCCGCTCATGCGCGCCTTGTCGAAGCGCACATCATCTTTTGTAACGTACTCCTTCAGCGGGTCGTAGATGTCAGCGTTCCACGTGCCAGTGAACAAACAGCGCTCTCCGCCTTGCTCTTTCGGAAGCGTGGCGCCCAAGCCGACGTGCCATCCGCCGCCCTTTTCGTGCGCCATGCGTTTGTTGAAGCCACGGGTGACGGCTGGGGGCATGACTTTCAGATCGTGGTCCGTGATGCCCCAGTTCAGCCAACAGACCTGTATGCCCTCCTTCCTGCACTTCTTGAGGACCTTGATGAGCGGCTCAACGGTCTTGACGCCCTCGCTGTGATCGTGAAAGTTGGGGTGGACAAAGTAGTTTTGCATGTCGATGACGACAAGCAGGGTGCTGTCGGGATCAATCAGGACACCGCGATGGTTTCTGATGCCGTCGTCTGCATCTAGCGTGATCTTGCGCTTGCTGCCCCGAGAGAGATCGAAGCGTTTGGTCTTGGGATTGTAGAACCATTGGTCGTCACCGCCTGGATGGTGGGTTAGTATGAGCTCGAGGGTGGAGAGACGGATTGGAGTGATCGGAGGACTTTGGAAGTACCGAAGGCGACGTGGTCATCGATGTTGTGCTCGATGTTGATGTCTTTCTCTGTAAGGACCATATGGTTGATGTGTTCGACTTCGTGGATGGAGGTCGCAGAGGGTGCCATATCACTGGCGCAAAGTGGACTGTCGGAAGGAGAGTGTGATAATAAAAGTCGACAGCGGAAAAAATGTTGAGTTGGGAAGAGCAGGCAGCCGCGCGTGTGCTACCCAGTAGTAGGAAGGAACAAGCTGCGTAACGTTGTAAAAGTCGCGTATGATTGACGGGACCGAATTGTTGACGGTGTGTGGTGAACGAACGGGAAGGGTGACAAAGGGAGGAATGGAAATTAAAAAGAGGTGCCTGCTGAGCCTTATCGCAGCTCGTCTCAACTCGTCTCACCTCACCTCACCTCAATTATCAGTGAATATGTCCGCCGCCGCCGCGTTTCCCTTACCATTCCGCTGTCGATCCTTGGTTTCCCGGTTCATATCGCCAGATAAGCCACGTAGGTTTGACGGCGCGAGACCCCGAAGTTGACACACGATAAGGATGTCGTGTGTGGTGGGCAGTAGTAGTGGTGGCCGCCATGATGATTGATTGTTTGTGTAAACAGTCGCCATGTCGGCAAGGTACCTTGGTAATGAACGGCCCTGGCAGTAGGAATATGCAGGCGATGGTGTTTGTTGGCTACTAGTAATGCACACTTGATAGTGTAAACACATGTGCATGGCATATTAACGTGATGCATAGTGCATACCGGTACGTCACTGTTCCCAGTTGTACGCGCAGGTGTGTCTCTGCCCGTACAACGCAGCCCTCCAACTTGGACATCATCTGCTGTCTCAGAGGCGTTGGCTGTGTTTTGTCTGGCCCTGGTATTATTGACCTCGCTACCACTCTGCTGCTTTCCATTCCTTGCCCTCGCTAGCATCCTCCTCACCAACGCATATCATCGCCTCTCCCACCCTGTCTCACATCTTCGCCAGCTCCCAGCCCAGTACATCGCCATCGCCATCGCCATCGGCGCTGTTCGGAGGAGCGCAAGCCCGCCTGAAGCCTGCTCCTTGGGACACGACAGCTTCGCCTGCGCCGACGACGACCACTTTCATATACACCCGCGATAATGGCTGCCCTTGGAGAAGACCTGCTCGGCGTGGTCAACAAGCTGCAGGACTTGGTCTTCAACACCATCGGCAATGATTCTCTGGATCTCCCACAGATTGTTCGTGCCACCTTCCAGACCGTCCGAGGACATTAATCATGCGCTAACACTACACCAAGGTCACTGTTGGCTCCCAGTCTTCCGGAAAATCCTCCGTCCTCGAGAACATCGTTGGCCGTGACTTTCTACCTCGCGGCAGCGGTATCGTAACAAGGCGACCTCTTGTTTTGCAGCTCATCAACGTCCCCTCCTCGCGCACCGACAAACCCGAAGACGATGCAGTTCATGTCCCTCACACCCCCGAGTCTGTCGCCGGTCAAGACGAGTGGGGAGAGTTCAACCACATCCCCGGCCGCCGATTCCACGATTTCCAGGAAATCAAGAGGGAGATTGAGAATGAGACCAACAGGATCGCTGGCGCGAACAAGGGCATCAACAGACAACCCATCCACCTGAAGGTCTACTCTTCGCACGTCTTGAGCTTGACTTTGGTCGACTTGCCAGGTCTGACCAAGGTGCCCATCGGAGACCAGCCTACGGACATTGAGAAACAGACGCGCAACCTTATCTCGGAGTACATTGCGAAGCCAAACAGCATCATCCTCGCTGTTTCGCCTGCGAACGTGGACATCGTCAACTCTGAGGCGCTGAAGCTCGCTCGCCATGTTGACCCAACCGGCAAGCGCACCATTGGCGTGCTCACAAAACTCGATCTCATGGACCACGGCACGAACGCTCTCGATATTCTCGCGGGACGCGTATATCCTCTCAAGCTTGGATTCATCGGAACGGTCAACCGCTCACAGCAGGATATCCAGGGCAACAAGAACCTCTCCGATGCACTCCAGGCGGAGCGTGAGTTCTTCCGCATGCACCCTGCCTACCGGAACATGTCGACTCGCTGCGGAACACAGTATCTGGCCAAGACCCTCAACTCGACGCTCATGACACACATTCGCGAAAGATTGCCCGATATCAAGGCCCGCTTGAACACTCTTATGGGCCAAACGCAACAGGAACTTGCTTCGTATGGAGATGTGAAGTTTACTGGCAAGGAGCACCGTGGCTCGCTCATCCTCCAGCTCATGACACGCTTTGCGACCACCTTCATCTCGTCTATTGACGGTACCAGCTCCGAGATAAGCACCAAGGAACTGTGCGGTGGTGCGCGTATCTACTACATCTTCAACTCGGTCTTTGGTAACAGTCTGGAGACTATTAACCCTACCCACAACCTTTCCGTCCACGATATCCGAACGGCTATTCGCAACTCTACCGGTCCTCGGCCTTCGCTATTCGTGCCCGAACTTGCTTTCGACCTGCTTGTCAAGCCTCAAATCAAGCTTCTCGAAATTCCTAGTCAACGGTGTGTAGAGCTCGTCTACGAGGAGTTGATCAAAATCTGCCACAACTGCGGCTTCAACGAGCTGGCCCGCTACCCCCGTCTGCAAGGCAAGCTTATCGAAGTCGTGTCCGACCTCCTCCGCGAACGCCTCGGACCATGCTCTTCTTACGTAGAGTCTCTCATCTCGATTCAAAGAGCATACATCAACACAAACCACCCCAACTTCCTTGGAGCTGCGGCAGCCATGGCCAGTGTCATGCAGGACAAGCAAGAGAGGGAAAGAAAAGTTGCAGCAGACGCAGAGAAGGCAAAACGCGATGCGCGCAGAAAGAAGGAGCTGAACGGCGCCAACGGCGCAGAAGAGGGCGACGAGGACACAGAGCAGCAGCAACACCAGGCACCAGGTGCTTTGCCAGTGCGATCAGCAGCCAAGGTGAAGGAGAGCAGGAGTATGTCGCCTGCGATTGGTAGAGACGGTCACAGACTTGGACATGCCGCAAGCATGCCCAACGGCGCTGGCGCCGGTGCAGGGAAGGACAGCTTCCTCAACTACTTTTTTGGCAAGGAGAATGGTCCTTCCTCGGGTCCCTTGCCACACCAAAGCGCGATTACCAGTACGAGCAGACATGTCAGCCAGAACCTCGAGCCCAGTATCAGCGCTAGCTTCCGCAGAGGCGATACCAGCAGGACAACAAGCGCTCCTGAGCCTATCACCGAGGACGAACCAGAAGAGAACAGCGGCTTCGTAAGTTTGTTACCGATTTTCGTTGCGTGAAACCGTCACTGACCTTTATTCAGCCACACGACGACTCCAACCCCGCCCTCACCGAGCGCGAAGCCCTCGAGACCGAACTCATCCGCCGTCTCATCAGCTCATACTTCGCCATCGTGCGCGAGTCTACCGCCGATCAGGTTCCCAAAGCTGTCATGCACTTGCTCGTCAACCACAGCAAAGACGTCGTCCAGAATCGCCTTGTCAGTGAGCTTTACAAGGAGGAGCTGTTCGAGGAACTGCTCTACGAGGACGACGCGATCAAGAGCGAAAGGGAGAAGTGCGAGAAGCTGCTCGGAACCTACAAGGAAGCAGCGAAGATCATTGGAGAAGTCTTGTAGAGGTGGTGCAAGAGACTCTGTACGATTGAAAAAGCTCCTTTAGACATTTCCAGGAAGTCTGGCGCGTGTAGGGTTGGGTGTCTGGTGGCTTTGCAATTTGGTGTAGATTGTACTTAAAAGAGCGAGGGCTTGCAGCATGGCGAATGCATGGGCAAGCTTAAGGCGCAGGATCTCGATCTGTGCGCTGGGGAGGTCGATGTGCTGATATGAGATGGTTCCGCTCTGTCATTGGGAGGGAGAGGCTGACTGTCCCTTGTATATTGTACTACTCAAAATCGACTGTTATACTGTTCCATGTTCTTCCACTTTTAAGTGATCTGCTACACTATACGCGTGCAAGCTTTCATCCCCCGAACTTCGTCGCTGTCTTGAACTTTGCGTTGCTTTTTCTCGCTTCCGAGGGTTCCATTCCACCTTCAAACCACCTTCTATCATCATACGACTCCAATAGAGATACTCGCTTCCGCCCCAGACACCAGATTCATCCCACCAAAACTGTAGTCCGGATACGGAGAAACCCGCGAGTCGGTGCAGCATGCAGTATCGCGACGACTGCCTCGAAAAGGGCGAGATGGCGCGCGCAGTAGATTTGGTTGCGACACCTGGCCATGGGTGCAGCAGAAACATGTGAAGACTGGGCCTTGTCCATTCATTCGGCAGTGACTGATTTAGTCTTTATGAGTTCCTCCAGAAATCCAGGCTTTTACCTATACAAGTCCATAGCCCACTAATAGACCAGACACACAAGTCTCAGTGCCGCCATCGCTAAACCCCCTTTATAGGATTGGCTATTCGCTGTCCCAGCTTCATCGACATCTGGAGATGCATTCACTCTGGAACATTTCCGTCGCTGGACCCAGGCTCTCGTCATCGGTTGGCGAACGCCTGGACTATGATTACCCTTCGACTCGTGGATATCGCTTTCGACCTGGAGCCTCGCCCACGCTCAGGTCTCACCCGATTGAGAGATCGAGCCGGAATGCACTTGATGTTGTCGTAAGCAGTGCTTCGGTGTTTCTCGTCGAGGTTGAGCGATGCGTTCCAGGTTCTGTGTCATTCGATCTCTCCCAACGGATCATTCACTCTGCATCCTTATATTGAACCAAGCTTCGCAAGCCCATTGACCGCCGCACAAACATCTTCTCCTGGCTGCCTTCATTTTCGTTTCGGGTCCATCGCAGGCTCTCTTTGCATCTTCTGCCTTCGCTTTCTCTTGGCTTTACAAGTAACTTTCTTGACTCGCACTCCACCACCAGATCTTCATACAAGCATCTATTGCCCCCTTGCACTCGTTCGAAAGGGTACTGACCGCTTAGATCTTCCCGCAATAACCCTGAAGGCACATCACTCGATATCGACCCGCGACCATGAGTTTCCTTAAATCATACCTCGTCCCAAAAAAGACGCAACAGAAGGCCGGCAGCAAGCCAGCTGAGATCACTCCGTCGGAAAAGACACCCACAACCCCTACTCCTTTCCTCGATGGCAACATTACAAGCCCCAACACACCACGGGCTTCCAGGCCAGCTTCTCTTGCCCTTGGTGAGGAGATGAGTGACACTCGGTGTGAGATCCTCGTCAGCTGGCTCCACCAGCAGCAGATTGAAAAGACTTGGTTCGACGTCCATGCCGATGACGAAGGTGTGGTACTCAAGAAAAGCAAGGGGGAATACGTTTGTTGCCCGGAGTATGTGGGCGAGGCGCAGCATGGCTTTTGCAGAGCCATTGAGGCACTCAATGTCAGAGTAAGTCCGGACAATGGCCTGCAGTGTTCTTTCCATACGGTCCATGCTGACCATCGATAGTCTGCAATGACTTTGAGCACTCGTGTAATCAAGATCTTCCTGCGCGATCTCGACAAGCCGTACGTACCGTTGCCGGGAGGCTTACGGCTCCAGGTGCTCCCCAACCTGGGATTCCTACCTGGCTGTCAGAAGCATCAATTTGCTGCTTTCATCGAGGACCGTGGTATCCTCGTCGTATGGGCCGACAACCCCCGCCATCTCCTCGAGCGGGCTGCTCACATCGAGAAACAGCTCATGCAAGTGACTTGGGACAAGTCTTTCACCCAGGCCGAAGGCAGGAAAGAGGGTGTCGTGCAGGTCAACGAAGTCGAAGCCGACCTCGAGCAGAGTGCAGGAGGTGCTAATCGCCCACTCATGATGTACATGCCAGTGACATCTGCATTCACCCTCCTGCTGACTTTTGCAGCCCTTGGTGGTGGCTGGCGCGAGGTTGCGTTCCAGACCGCCGTCGATGGCAACTACGTTCGTTTGGCGTTCATCCTGGTCCTCATACCTCAGATCTGGCTTGCATTGTTCTTCTTTCAAGCACTTGTGGGCGACTTCGCCCAGGTTTTCGGGCCAGTGTCGCAGATGGCTCAGAATAGCAAGTTTTACTCTGGAGTGCCTCCTGTGAGACTTCGTCGAGACGCCGGTCCGCTTCCGCATGTGACTATCCAACTGCCGGTCTACAAGGAGGGTCTTGATGCTGTCATCGCCCCAACTGTCGAGTCGCTCAAGACAGCCATTTCAACATACGAGATGCAGGGTGGTACCGCCAACATCTTCGTCAACGATGATGGCATGGCACTCCTCTCCGACGAAGACGCCCAAGCTCGTCGGGACTTCTACGATGAACACAACATCGGCTGGGTTGCGCGTCCGGCGCAGACCGAGGAGCCTGATAAGGACGGCAGAGAGTTCTTCCGTCGCGGCAAGTTCAAGAAGGCATCGAACATGAACTACGCCATGTGGATCAGCGTCCGGGTTGAGGAGAAGCTCGCCAAGATCGACCGCTCGATGGATTGGAGCCAGGAGTACGAGGCTATAGCCTACAACGACGCTCTCTCTGAAGTTATCATCGAGGAAGAAGGGCACATGCAAGCCGATGGCGACATCCGCATGGGAGATCACATCCTTATTATCGACTCTGACACACGAGTACCCGCCGATTGTTTCCTTGACTGCGTGTCTGAGATGCAACAATGTCCGCAAGTCGCCATTTTGCAGTTCTCTTCTGGCGTCATGAACGTGACGGACTCTTTCTTTGAAAAGGGCATCACTTTCTTCACCAACATGATATACACCCAGATCCGATACGCAGTCGCCAGCGGCGATACTGCTCCTTTCGTTGGACACAACGCGATCCTCCGCTGGACTGCACTTCAAGAGATTGCTTACGCCTGCAAACTAGATAGCCGAGAGAAATACTGGTCCGAAGAGACGGTGTCTGAGGATTTCGACATGTCTTTACGTCTCCAAACCGCCGGATACATTGTCCGTCTTGGTGCGTACTTCGGCGATGGTTTCAAAGAAGGTGTCTCCTTGACAGTCTACGACGAACTCTCGCGCTGGGAAAAGTACGCCTACGGGTGCAGCGAGCTCCTCTTCCATCCCTTCAAAGACTGGCCCCGCCACGGACCCTTCACCAAACTCTTCCGCAGCTTCCTTTTCTCAAGCATAGCCTTTCCCTCTAAGCTCACCATCCTGGCCTACATCGGCACCTACTACGCCCTCGGCTCCTCCTGGTTCTTCACGTTGATGAACTACTTCCTCATGGGCTGGCTTAACGGCGCCCTAGACCACTACTACCTCGACAGCTTCAAGATATACTTCGCCATCATTGCCGTCTTCTACATTTGCGGCAACCTCGCCCTCGCCGTCCTGCGCTACCGCACCGGCGAAAAGGGCTTCTTCGTCTCGTTCTGGGAAAACATTCGCTGGATCCCCCTCTTCACCATCTTCCTCGGCGGCGTCTCGCTGCACGTCTGCCAGGCCATTGTCTCGCACATGCTCTCCATCGAGATGATGTGGGGTTCGACGAGCAAGGAGGCCGAGGACACGAATTTCTTTGTCGAGATCCCGAAGATCTTGAAGAACTTCAGGGGCACGCTGAGTTTTTGCTCGCTTGCGGCCGCCATGGTGGTCGTTCTGGCGCGGTTCGCGCCGGTTTTCTGGAGGATCGATACTTTTGTGGCGATTTTCCCCGAGGCGATGGTTGTTACGTCGCATTTCCTCATGCCGGTTGCGTTGAACCCGGGATTAATGAAGTTTAGCTTTTAAGTGCGCAGTTAGTTTTGGAGATGGAATGAGTTCTACTTTTGGTCTCTTCGTTGTTCTTTGGGTATCAGATGTAGGCTTTTGGGACGCTGGTGGAATTTCTTTGATCGTCGCAAACCACACTCGCTAATATAGACCTAGGATGATGTAATCTAATTGAACACACGAACGTTGCACAAAGATATATCGGTATCTCGTCCTCACTATTCAGTCATTCGATCGATCAATCATCCATCTACCCTGTATCAAGCCGCCACCCCATCCTTGATCAACCCCGAAAGCGTCTCATTCGCCACGGTCCAAGCCTTGACATCCTCAAACTTCTCCACCAACAAATCACTAACCATCCGCCCAAACACAACCCCGCCCCACGTGTCCAAATGCGTGCGATCGCCCTGCGCAAGGTTGTAAGAATCCGCTGCGCTCGCTCCGATTGCATTCACGTAATCCGTGCTAGCCTTGTTGAGATCGATGAAACCCACTCCCAAGCTTTCGGCGACTTGAATGGTAGCATTACGTTCGTTGGAAAGGTTCTCGACCACGGCACCGCCGCTGAAAGTCCGGCGGGTCAAAGGGGTTCCGAGGATCGGGGTCGCGAGGGCGGAGGTGACTTCTTCGGCAAAGGCGCCCAGGTTAGTGGCGTAGTCTGTTATGGAGATTCCGGTGGGAGCTTTTTGGTCGTTGTGGCCGAACTGGAGTGTGTTAGTTGGTTGATGGGGCTTGCTAATTCGAACATTCGATCGCTCTATCTCTGTTTCTCCCTTTTGCTCCAGGACTAGTGGAATGGAACGTGATCGACGGCACGTACCTGAATCGTTACGAAGACTTCGTGAGTGGCCGTGTGAGACTTGATCTCGTCGATGACATTGGACCAGTCGCCGCCGGCGCGGAAAGAGACTGTTGTTGCGCCGCTGTGGCCTAAGTTTATACCGGCTGCTGGTGCGAGCAGTGTGTTCTCGAGGAAACCGTCACCCCAGCCACCACCCACGGCTGTGGTAGAGTCGCCAGCTAGAACGAAGTAGGCGGGTTTGTCTCCTGTTTGACGAGGTAGGACAGCTGCTGTTACTCCTCTTGTGGCTAGCAGGGGTGCGATGATGTTGGAGAGTTTCATGATTTGTACGATGGGGTGTTGATGGTATCGTGGGTAGTCTTCCTGGAGTGTATTGTAGGAATGAAGCTGCGCTTTTATCGTCTTCGTTCTGTGGCATGTGAGCCATAATGTTCGTCGTCATTTGGCGATCGGTTGTGTTTCCTGTAGACGATGCTGCAGTTGATGTGACGATGTTCCGCCAATCAAATCGGAAGCGAGTGCATAAGATGTAAAGCATATATGAGGTCCCGCTTCTCGGTGGAACTACGTCCGAGTACACGTAGCTATACGGCATGAGTCCTATAATGGATCTGAGTAGTTTCCTTCATATCATGATGTTTTGCGTAATGAGCTCGCCATCAGCCAAGTGACCGTCGTGAGTCTTACTCCAACCCTAACCCTGCTGGGTTTCGTGTCGTTCTTTTCTCAAAAGAATATTCGAACTCGAATGTTCCTGCTGGTGGAGGGTCTGTTGAACCATGAGGAGGTTGATGATACTACAGCTTGCTAAGATCAATATTGTGAGTTTCTGTTGTTAGTACCTCGCTGGTGTGAGGACTCTTTTGACGAAAGTCGCAGATCACTACTGTCACTTGCTGGAAGTTGATCCAGTGAGACGTTGAGATCCTATTCTGGAAAGATTCTGTTAGTGTATCGAGGAGGGCGCCTTATACCACTAACTATGCCAGATCCATCGAAGTCGTGGAAAGTCTAGGATATTCGTTATTAGCCATTTGGATGTCATAGGGATCATGAACGCTCTCGGTCGAAGTCGAGTCGTGCTGTCACATCAGTACTATACATATCTTTAAACACAGGTCAGTGATAGAGCCTCTCCTTTTGATAAGAATCTTCAGATTAATAGAAGTCGGATGATAACTGTATGTCGCTGCTGGGCAGCTTCGTGAGCGCAAGAACCGAGCTGCCAAGATAAAGGTTGCGGCAAGCTCCCGCAACACTAAGCCTAAATTGACGCCCCTCGAAGCCTTCTCTCGGATCGCTCGGCTACCCAGCACATCGCTTCTTGACATCCAATAATCGCTAACCGCAGACTTTCCTCGCTCGACTCGGAACATACGCAGAAGTGTACTACCTTCAGCGAGGTAGACGAAGATGGCACACATACACATACACATGCTGCATCGCCAGCACGACGTTCGTTCCACAAACCATATCAGGATCTCGTTTGCGCAAAGAGTCGTTTCCTGACCGCAACCACTATAGCCGATGCCGAAAAGCAGGAGGCCGCGATATTTGACCCGCGAAACACCGGCTCCATCTACCGGTCTGAAACAATCCTCCACACTCTGTTCTCAGGGCCCAAGGTCAGTCGGGCCTATTCAAGAGACCACCGAACTTATCAGGTATATACCTCATTCTGACGGTATTACTTGCGGGGACCCCGGGGCACCCACTACATCGACGAGAACCCCGTTTTCTCCATCAATCACCCCAGCTCCAGCAATCACCCCAGCTCCAGCAATCACCCCAGCTCCAACAATCACCCCAGGTCCAGAGGCTCGAGCTGCAAGCTTCGGCTGCAGGTGAGATGTGAACCTCACTTCTTGTCGCTGCTGGTGAGGTCGTGCAAAATCTACAATTGCCAAGTGGAGCAACGGAATTCCTGACTGGAAGCACTTTCACACAAACCGGGACGACGAAAGGGGTCGATATCGCTCCTATGTGTTACGCAAACGACACGGTGCCACGTAAAGTCGCAATCCATCGCGTCGATGCGATGATTACATTACTAACATTTGAAACGGTTGCTCAATAAACCGACAAGGTCCAACATCCGAAATCGCAGGTACAAACAGCCCTCAGCAACGTTGAGGGTAGTCCTTTTAGCAAGGATATCTATCACTCCTCGTCCACCAATGCCGAGCGTTGATCGCATTCACCGCGGACGTGCATTCGGATACAGGCCGTATCGTGGCTGTACGACGTTGTTCATAGGATAAGGCAAGATCACGGTCCACGGCAAACTACGCAAGAACTAGACTGCTAGTGATACTCGTTGTTTCTTTGCTATCGAGTGATGGCTTGATACAGCAAACACCATGCTACAGTTTGGTGCCACGGACTCGCTTTTAACACGTGGGATATACCACGTTCGTCCCTCACGTCTGATCATTTTCGGTGCTCCGCTGAGGCAGGCTCCATGTCCGGAGTAACAAATGAGATGTAGTCGAGACGGCAAAGCATCCGATGATTACGAGACTCAATTGTGGACCCACTCGCGTGCTAAGCGATTTGTTGCAACAAGTTTGAGTTCAATCCGAAAGCCGATGCCTTATTTCAGCATGTGATTGTTGTCTGTCTCCATAATAAGCTCGCGATGATCGTGGGGAGTCTCCAAGGTAGACTCCAACGGCGGATCCGCTCCAATTACTGCACGAACTAACGAATGGGTAACTTGTTATTGGACCGTAAATGCAAAGACAGGGCGAACCAAAGCTTACCATTGTGAAATAAACACAATACTTAGACTTCATGTTCCATGCGTAAGTCATTGCCATGAAAATTCTCAAGGCAGAGTCGTAACTTATACAGTGGCTCGACTCGATAGAAAGCGAGCGACTCCGCCATATTCTGATCAAACACACCGACACCGACAGATTGACAAGCAAACAGACAGACGAAGTATCCACTCACATGCCATGAGTTGGAATTGTCTCCGCGGCAGACTTGCTCGTGACAAAAGACTTCGTTTTCGTCCTCGTTTCCGTGCCCTCCACATAGACGGCCACTGACAATTTACCGCCTGTTTGCAGACCCGCAATAATGGAAAGATGGCACGATGGTGTCTGAATCCTATCGCCGATGTCACGTGCGCAGTGCTATCAAACTGTATTTGCCGAAAATTATTGCCTCAGCTACGATACGGCTTTGTTGGGGTGGTTGGTATGCGTCGACAACTGCGTCGGATTCACAACGGAGGTAGCTGAAATTCTCTATGAGACGTCAGTGGCTTTCGGAGGATTCCCCAATGCCTGCGATTTCATCGACTTTTACAACCGAAGTTTCTGCCCTCGGCGGCTTGTGCATGAGCTGGTGCTTGTCCATAGCACGGGTGAACCGCGGTAGGGCACGAGCCAAGAGAGACTAAGGACCCAAGCCCGAGAAACAATCACAAGCTGCGGGAGGTGAAGTCGAAGGCGTTTGCTTAGCAGACGTACCAACTTGGCGAGAGGTTAATTACAGGTCATACAGTGGAATAAAAAAAGAAAGAAGCAAAGGCAAGAAAATTCGTCGCAGACTTCTCGCTCTCTTTTCGTCATAACGATTGGTTGAACGTCAACTTTGAGCCTCACAACAGTTTGCCGATGCAGGGCCTGCAAGAGGCTGATGAGCCGCTCGATGGCGGCCGATCTGTAAGAGGTTGGCGTTTCCCGCGCCCCGGACGTCTAACCTACAGGTAAGGTAGTGCGCATTAGGTTCGGAGAGAGTCGAGAGACCATGACATACGCCAAGCAGGTCAACGCGCGCGAGCTGTTCAACATCGCATGAAGAGTGGTATCGAGAGAAACTCTGTCGCGCGTTTTTCCCCGACGAACAAACACCGGGGCCATACAAGCCCAGTATCGTCTCGGATAAGACTGTAAGTGGCAAGAATGCCACGACCGCCATGCCGCCATGCTCTGCAATCTCTGCACGTGGCAAGCATTTCGCTTGTCTCCACCAAGGCTCTCACACCAATTGGCCGGCTCCACCCCCCAGGTCCCAGCACTCCTCAAACTCCTCACACTCCAGATGCCCCAGTGTGAGTGGCCCCAGACGATGTCATTACCCTATCCAACGGCTTTGCCGTGACGCCGTGACCACGTCGGACATGCCTTTTGTCGCCGAGTGTCTGATGGGATCCACTAACGACAATGGTGGTGGACCCTCGTTGCAACCGGCTGCCGCATAACGCGCTTGGTGTTGTCGTCGGAACCGGAGAGTGATTCCCAGTGTCTGGCGATGCATCGATGCCTATATAACAGTCCTGTCTCCTCTGCTCCGCCTGTTTTCCGCGACCTCTCACACTCGTCTTCCAATCGAAATCTCAATCACCATGGGCGTCAAGACCTCTGAAGGAGGGGTGCCTACCTACTGGGGCACCTCAGGCCGAAGGCTTCAAATGCTCATTACCACCGTTGCCACCACCGACTTCCTGCTCTTTGGTTATGACCAAGGTGTCATGTCTGGAATCATCTCCTCCGACGCTTTCACCGATCGTTTCCCTGAAGTCGAGAAAGACCCAAAGTACGAAACCTGGCAGGGATTCATCGTCTCGATCTACGCAGTCGGCTGCTTCTTCGGTGCTTGCTTCATCCTGCAATTGGGTGACTGGCTTGGTCGTCGCAAATCTATCTTCATTGGCGCTTGGACTATGATCATTGGTGTAATCATCCAGATTACCTGCGTGCCAGGCACCCGCCACGTCATGGGCCAAAGTACTGGCGCGACTGCACAGTTCATTGTCGGTCGTTTCCTCACTGGAATCGGCAACGGAATCAACACATCGACTGTTCCCACCTACCAGGCCGAATGCTCCAAGAGCCACAACCGCGGCAAGCTCATCTGCATTGAGGGCGGTAACGTCGCCATTGGAACGTTGATCGCTTACTGGATCGACTTTGGATGTCTTTACGGCCCACCCGAGCTGACTTGGAGGTTCCCTATCGCTTTCCAGCTTGTGTTTGCCCTCATTGTCCTCGGACTCACGCTTGGACTGCCTGAGTCGCCCAGATGGCTCATGACAAAGGAACGTACTGAAGAAGCTCGCGTTATCATGGCATCCCTCGCAGACAAGCCAGTTGAGGATGAAGAAGTGACTCTTCAGCTCAACGTCGTTGCCGACGCCATCAGAGCAAGTGGCGGCGACGGCCGCAGCACTCCTTTCAAGGTCCTCTTCAGCGGCGGCAAGACACAACATTGCCGCCGTCTGCTTCTTGGTGCTGGCTCCCAGATGATGCAACAGCTTTCGGGCTGCAACGCAGTGATCTACTACTTCCCTATCCTCTTCCAAAGATCGATCGGCACTACCCACACTATGTCACTGCTCCTTGGTGGTATTAACATGGTGGTGTATTCCATCTTCGCTACTACATCTTGGTACTTCGTTGAGAGGGTTGGACGTCGCAAGCTTTTCATCATTGGAACAATCGGTCAATGCTTGTCAATGGTGCTCGCCTTCGGTGCATTGATCCCAGGTGACGCTGAGTCTGCCAAGGGCGCTGCCGTCGGACTCTTCACCTACATCGCATTTTTCGGTGCTACCTGGCTCCCGCTGCCCTGGTTGTACCCCGCCGAGATCAACCCTCTCAGGACCCGCGCGAAGGCCAACGCTCTGTCGACGGTCTCGAACTGGGTCTGGAATTTCTTCATCGTCATGATCACTCCCATCCTCATCACTTCTATCAGCTGGGGCACGTATCTGTTCTTCGCGGTGTTGAACGCCTTGTTCCTCCCAATTCTATACTTCCTCTACCCTGAGACCGCCGGTCGCTCGCTCGAAGAGATCGACTTGATCTTCGCCAAGGGTTTCCTGGAGAACAAGAACTACGTCAAGGCCGCTCAGGAGTTGCCCAAGATTGCCGACCACGAAGTCGACCAGCGCGCTCGCGAGTTCGGATTCGTCTCTTCTGACGATGAGAGCCCCGTGGCCAAGGACAGGCAGTCAAGGGATGTCGAGAAGGCGGAGGGAATCAACACCAATCCCGGTGGCCTCGCGGCTTGATCGATGCAAGAGTGTGTGGTGCGGAATGTTTGAGGTTCAACCTCGCTAAGATACCCCTTCGCCGAATCCTTTTCTGATGACCAGAGGATGAAGCTTTTCACGACAGCATGCTTTTCAAAACCACGACGACGCATGGATCAACCTGAACGCCTTTCGCCTGCACCATGGGTGTCATTGAGCGCAGGTACTTTCGTATACACTCAGATACAGTATAGAGGAATAGACCGATCTTGTTTCTACCAACTTGACCTTCCGGAATCATCTCTTCACCTAACCAAGCCAACAGTCGGGTTTATGGGTTTCAATTGTTGCGGATTGCTGACCTCCTCAACAACTTCAAACGAGACTCGAAGCCACAGTAACGTGTAGTACAAGCTTGCTGCCGCGCCTGCCGCGCCATTTCTTAGTCGTGCTGTCTGGGCAAATAATCTTGGTATCGAATGATCCACACAATACCGGAATCATTCGCTTGACACGCTTAAGTTGTCATCGGGTGAGAGTTTGTCGTAGAATAGCAGTGCACATTGGACTTGTACCTTTGCGAAAACTCTAACTTCTCGTTCGTTAACTGTTGAATGGGCGCACAACGTCGTAGATGAGTATTTCACTGGCATCAACATGTCCATGACATGATACCCGGAGACTACTCTCTCACCGGGATCGAACATTTTTCGACACACGAAAGTTGCTGATATTACCACATAGATAGGGACTACATACAAGCTCTAGCATGAACCCAAGTCAGACCGCTAGCATCGTCCTGAAACGACCCTCGATGAGTTCTTGCTAACCTTCTCGTTTGCGCCATAGCAAGGTTTGCCTGAGGCCGCAAACAGTGGCCTGCCCCCAGCCCTGCAGCAATGGCATTTTGTCAAAAAGGCACCAGTCTGTTTTTTTCGATCCCAAAAACGCCACCGCATCATAACAAATCGCAGGCCTCCCGCCATCGGGTTTTTAATTTACGATGTCTGTCTACCTAAGATTTCGGCTAGCAGAAATCCACCACATATCCACTCAGCGCGATGCACTTTCGCACTTTGCGCAATCGCACTCCTGAGGCGTCCAGAACGGAGCTGCTGTCCGATCGCCGCGTAAGGGCCGAGAGCGGTGGGACTACGGCGGGAGGATCACCACTTCACCAGGTCCAGTCATCACTGGCCTCGAAACCTCACGACCCGGCGGTGTGTTGCGTTCGTCAGCGGCGTCTGGGGATGAGGTGCTAAATTAATGTGCATAAGGTTGGGCTGAAGAACCGACCCTGGCTCTGCGATTCAGACGCTACAGGCTACCGGGTTGTGGATGTAGAGTGGATGACAAGATTTTTGTCTTCGAAATGTTTGGTGAGCTTTGCGATGTGAATCGTTGAGAAAGGCCGCGGGTGGTTTGTGATCTTCGCATTCAACCGACAAGAAGATCGAGAGGCGACTGTAATTGAAATCGATACGAATCGAACAAACCAGTCACCAGTGCCAGCTGCAGGAGCAGACAGAGACCTCGGACCATTGTTGTTGTTTGTCGACAAGGTCTTCGAAGGCCAGCCGTCATGGTGAAATATTGTCGCCATTAAAACGCACCGAGCTCGTCGTTAGACGTATACAACTTTGACATATGCGAAAAGGTGTCAATACACTCGCATGCTTTTCGTGGCATCTAAAAGTCCAAGGAACAGTTATGGAAGAACGTCGTCGACCGTCTCAAGAATGAACTTTCCGCACAATGATCGAATGTCTATCGATGCATCCTAGAAGCGCTCCATTTAACCTAGGCCAGACTGTAGCAAACGCTCAGATTCTTTCCATGTCTCAAACAGAGACATGTATGTCTCAGTCGGGCTGCACACCCTGTCACGCCGTGCTGTCAAATGCGTGTACTACATTGCGCCGTATTCCTCGTCACTCTTTATGAGCAGGTACCTAACGTGTCTACCTACTTGGTAACTCGCATCAGAAGACAATCGTTCATTACTGTCAGCTTCGAGGACGACACTTTCCATAAGCCGCCCGATCATCATCCTTTAACTTCGGTACCGGAGAACATCACATCACTTACATGCGTGGACGAGATTGCCAGAAGGCTAACATTACTGTCTGGGTCTTGGCCCTTGTCCAACTACCTGCAGAACACATGTGTTGCCTTGTCGCCTTCTTGGATACGGAGTTAGAGGCTAGACTGGATGAAGACATCGCATCAGTCCCGTGGTGGCGCTCGCCAAGAGGGCTAACGGCTGCATCAAACAGGTGAACAAAGCCCTCGTATGCCGCCGACACCTGGCCCCTCGCGAATACCGGGGCTGAACATGTGCTGTCAATCACATGTATACCTGCTTCTCGGAACTCGGAATCTACACTCGGATGGTGCGAGTGGAGTGATAACCGCGCCATGCAGCGAATACATGCTGCTGCCTCAGCAATAGCACTCACGGCAAGCCACCTCGCAAAGGACCAGAATAGCATGCCCTATGCATACATGCCGATTCAGTCATGTTTACTCGAACTGGTCTGGCGACTTCTCATCGACATGAGGATGGCGTTTTCCTTTCACGCTGGCATCTTGGTGGTACAGTAGCATGGTTCTTGACTATTGCACACCTGCACACCCGAAGGACCAATACAAGTAAGACCCGAGCTGACGGTATAGATTGAAATACTGCACGATCTCATAGACTGCCCTCGCTTGTTATGTCCTGCTGGGGTCTCACGTCTCCTGGAGCGGATGACCACCTGCATGGTATTCCATCACTCACGCCCATCAGCCCGGCCTCTGGGCACCCTATGGTATCGAACATCACGCTAAGGCAGAACAAGACAAGCACAGTCTGCACCCACGACTCTATGAGGCTGGGCAACTGGACAAGGCGGAGCCATGCTTCGCCTCCAGCCTTCGCATCCACCAACGATGGTCATCATTGACACAAGGATGCCTGCAGGGCTGATGGGTGGTGAGCCCTTGACGCTGACTTGCTATCAGATGTAATGGGTCAACGGCATGCCTGGGTTCTCCAGTCTTGACATACAAGTGATGTGCCTCCTCCTCGCCGCCCCACACCACAACATACCACACTCAGGTAACGTGCGTTTTTACGCTACCTATCTTCAGCTCAGGTGCGGCCTCCGCCCCACACCCGCTCGTCAAGCCATGCAGATTCGCGCAATCAAGGCAGACTTGGCGAATCAACCGCCGGAGATGTCTGGAAGGCAACCCACTGCGATACGGCACATCACTGCCCCTCTGCCCTTTGCCCTGCTCCCGACCCGAGATGCCTTTTTATGGACAGGTCCAATAGCATCTGCTGCTGAAACGCCACCCGCCTGGAGCTCACTCTGCACGGTACGCGAGGCGTCTTCCGAGCAGGCCTATTCGCCTCCTCAAGAGCCTACACCGGTCGCTATCTTCCCACCCCTCGACCTCACTAGAGTGTATGCGTGAGTGACAACGGTACTTGAGGCTCTGCGATGCGACGGCCGCTGTCATGGCAAGCGACAAAGACATATAGTGGCTTGCGACTAGCAAGGTAGGCGCAGTGGTTTTGATATTGGTCCAGACAGCAGTTCCTATCTTTGTCTACGCACGCTATAACTATCTTCGGGACCGAGGTCGCAGCGCTGAGCCCCTTCGCCTTGCTTTCCCACTCTCGAAAACCACAACGCCGTTCCAACATATATACATCTCGTAGTTCATGCGCCTCCACTCCTCGACATCTCGCTTTAGCTTCATTATACCCAAGGAATCTAACGGTCAACCGATATCTCATAATCTGCAGCAGACTTCTGATCTTCGCCGACTCGAAGCTGTAACATATCAAGCTGGCCAACGATAATTGACTTTGTTGCTCCGGACACCGACACTCTTGAGAACATGGCGTACTACCGCGACATCGATGCTTACAACAGATGCGATCACAACGACCAAGAAGTGAACGAATGGAGTGAAAACATCGACATCTCGCCCTGGCGAATCGATCCGCTTGTACATCAACAGCATTCCTTCAATGGCCACTACAACCTCGTTGAGGCCCTTCCGCGTCAGCTTTCCGACAACTTCACACCCTATGAATCCTACTCGATGATCCCAGACACATGTCCGCCATACTACAGCTCATCATCGACCCTATACGACAGCAGCAGTTCCAGCAGCTCCAGGCCATCACCACCAGTCGATTCACCTGCATCGAGCTTCCTTCGAACCCCCGAACTCTATCACAGAGATATACTCATCCCGCCAATGGAAATGAACCCATACACGCTCGAGCGTGAGTACGGCATATACTCGACAGAAGCCTGCGTTGCGATGCCAAACATCCAGATGTGCGCCGATGGCCAATTCGAAGAAACCATGGATGACTTCAGCCAGTACGAGACTGTCTATGAGCCGCAAGAGTTGGTGCCTTCAGCACGCGAGGAAGACGAGTCATCCTCAACACCATACTATCATTACCACTATCAGATCCCACTCGCAAACGTAGGACCCAGTCTAAACACCGTCGGACCAAACCCGAAGACTGAACCCAACCACGAACCCAACCCCGAACCCAAAGAAACCTCAATTACTCGCCAAAGTCGTCGGAGTCGTCGAGTACTAGTAAATAACGCCCCTCTCACCACCCGCAGCAGCAGAATCACCAAACGTCCTTCAATACCAAGAAAAGCAACATCATCTAGAAATCACGCTGGAAACCAAAACATCAAAGAAGAGGAAGAAGACGAAGACAACAACGACGAAGCCGAAGACCAACAAAACCCCCAAGCCCCCCTCAAATCCTTCCCCTGCCCACTATCTCCCTACGGCTGCACCGCATCCTTCAGCGCAAAGAACGAATGGAAGCGCCATGCAGCGACCCAGCACTTCCGCCTGGGATTCTGGCGCTGCGATCTCGATCTATGCACACCACAAACCAAAAGCATCAACAGTCACAAGAGCAAATCCAACCCAGACGATTTCAACGATTTCAACCGCAAAGACCTCTTCATCCAGCACGTGCGACGCATGCATTCCGAGATTATACCACTAGCTACGACTACTGCTACTTCGAAACTCAGCAACAGCAAAAAGTCTTCCAGCACCCGCAAACGGTCCTCCACCAAGCCTCCCACCACATCCTCCGTAGCGGCACTAGCAACCTCCCTTTCCCTCATCGCGACTCGCTGCCACCGCCCAACGCACTCCTCCCCTCCTCCTCCAAGCCTATGCGTCTTCTGCAACGAGCGCTTTGAAGGTGGTGCGCAAGGGCTCGAGAGCCGGTTAGAGCACATGGGGAAACATATGGATTCTCGCAGGAAAGAGGGGAAAGAGCCTGTGAGTGCGGAGAAGTGGAAGGTAGATGAAGGGCTGGAAGGGTGGTTGGTTGGGTGTGGGGTCTTGGTTCGGGAAGGTAAGGGAAGTGGGAAAGGGAGGTTGAGGGTGGCAGTTAGGGGTGGTTGATTGGGTTGGTTTGGGGGGATGGAGCGGAAGGTTGGAAGACTGTGATCGTTCACGGAGAGTGGTGTTTGAAGAGTGTCTTTTGTTTTGCGAATGGCTTCTTCCGTCTAGCTAGGGGTTTGTGAATATTGGGGGAGTTTCTTACTTGCTGGCGTGATTGGGTTTACGATATGCCCTTTTCCTTGTGTCCGTTCGCACTCCAGCGGCTCTTAATGAGCCATTTGATACCCCCCGAACAATCGTTCTGCATTACGATGTCTCACATGTCGCGATCAAACAAGTTGATCCCTGGTAGAAGTCCAACGACCCAGCCACGAAATCTCCCACCACTTAGAAGCGCGAGATGACGAGCTCCCGGATCTAATCCGAATCGAGTCTGTGAACATCTGCAAGCCCTTGCTCCTGTAGAGCTCAATTCGGGAGAATGACAGGGGACGGTACACAACGGAAAGGCCGGCCGCTCCGATCGGTGGGCGTCACGCCGTGTAGCGAGGGTGCATGTGGTAGGTTGTGGTCCACGTGGACGCATGCAGGTGCAGGGCTTTCTTCTTGTGTGATGGCGCCGCGCCGTGCCGTGTTGACTGCTGCGTGGGATGGATTCAATGTTGCATTGTCGAAGGCGTCGTGGGTCCTTCAGGATACCCACCCGGTTTTGTGGCTTGTGGTCTATTCTTGAGATGTGAGGGCTGGAGTGATGCGCCACGGGCGGTGGGGAGGGCGCACGCGCATGAGCATGGGAGTATTGGATGTGCCGTGTTTGCAAAAGTGTCACTTCATAATTGCAGGGTTCGTCTTTCGGTGCGAGATGATGTTGGAAGAGTCTCTTGAGAACAGAGATCTGTTGGCTGACGACCTGAGAACCCCACTCAAATGCCCTCCATATCATCACGCGCCCAAAGCTTCACCGTACGATCGCGTCCGCAAGAAGCAATGAATCTTGCATCGTCTGTGACATCCGCAGCTAGAACCGTGCCGTCGTGGCCTGTGAGGCTTTTGCACATGGCCCAGTCGTCTGCGGAGAAAATATTGACCGCCTTATCGAAGCCAGCACTCACCATGAAAGTGCCGGACTTCTTCGGTTGCATGGCACCTTGGTCGTCACGATTGATAGGGTTTCCGGAACAAGGCCCGTCCGAACCCGTAAACCATTTAAGATCCGTGACGCCGCCACGGTGCGCTCCGATGGTCGCAGTCTCCCGCACGGCGCGCAGGTCCCAGCACTTGGCGAAACCGTCAGCCGAGCCTGTGAGCACTCTGTAGCCGTCGGAACCCCAGTCAAGGGCGTGTATGGGTGCGACGTGGGCATCGAGAAACATGATGGTGCGGCCGGAGCGCAAGTCCCAGATACGGCCAATTGAATCAAGACCGGCCGATGCAGCTAGCGAGCCGTCTCCGTTGAAAGCAACTGTGAAGACCTCTTTGCTGTGGCCCTCTTGAAGAAGGAGCTCTTGTGTGGTATTGACGTCCCAGAGGCGCCATGTGGTATCGTAGCTGGCACTTGCGAGGTAGCGTCCTGATGGGTGGAAGGCCGTGCGGACTGCGCGAGCAGTGTGGCCAGAGAGAGTGGAGATGGGCGTGTCCTGGGTGAGAGACCAAAGGTGAATGTCGCCGTCGCCGCCAGCTGAGGCGAGGTTGAGGTTGTCGGGAGTGACTGTAGAAGAAGGCATGGTCGCTCCAGGATACCACGCGATGCCGCCGATCATAGACTTGTGGCCTCGCAGCGTCATCTTGGTCTCCAAGTTGGGTACATCAAGTAATTTGATGCTTCCACCCCAGTCGCCGCTTGCGATCAGCTCTCCATTCGGCGAGAATCGAACCATACTGACAGGCCTCTCGCCAGCGATCTGCGAACCAAACAGCTCGAACCCTGACAAGCGCTCCTTGATTCCTTTGCGATGCTTGACATGAGTCTCGACAGGTATCGTGGCCTCCTCTTTCTGATACGCTATCCGTCGCGCTGTCCGTGGAAGACTGTATTTCGCAATGTCGCGCCGCGCCTCGAGAAGCTCTTTCGAGCCCTCCGTGTAGAATTCCTCATCAGCCTCATCACCGTCGTCGCCTGACGAATCGCCGACATCGCGCATGTCCTCATCTTCACCTCCGCCTTCCTGCTCAGAGTACAAGATTGCTCGTAAACGATCGCGGCGGTCCTCGGGTCGTTCACCGAACAGCGTTATAGGTTGTCCCCGGCTACGGAGCTCTGTTCGTACTCGCTTGTCGTCTGTTGGCACAGCTATGGCAGCCGCTTTTCTCTTTCGCGCGAACTCGTCCAGCAATGAAGATGTTTGGTGTGAAGCTCCGCCAGCAGTTCCAGAGGGTAGAGAGTAGTTCGAGTCAATTGCTGGTCTTGTATCAGTACATGTAGCGAATAGGATCGACTTGTCTGCATAAAGTACTCACGTATGTTGTTAATGTCAACGCCCGGCGAATCCTACCAGTCCGTCGATCAGCCAGTCGTTCCAACACTCGAATGTGCTCGGGAGCCATCGCTCTGGTTGCGCGTAAACATCTGTTTCGCCTGCAGGATGTGGGAGGCTTACCATTTCCATCTCCTCCTCCACGTACGCCTGTCTTGCCGGGTGGCGCGCCATTGCGGTAGGCTGTGATGTTAGGACGAGTAATCTGTCGGCCAGAGGGTATTTCACAAGCGCAGGCGATCGATGTAGCACTTGTCAAGCGAGTTGTCGCAAACAATGGAAAGTTTGAGAGGTTGGAGCTTCAAGCTGCATGGAAAGATGACTTTCCATGCGGGCTCAGCCGTTGCGATCATCGCTCTGCCATGGTCGTCTCGCTGCTGGCACTCGGTTTGACAAACCATTCATTGAACATCACAAAAACTATCTAACCTACTCACTCCACTCTCCGGACATGCTTGCGCAAGATGGTTGAGGCGCCCGTCCGAGGCCTCACTCTCCATCCGCTGCCATGTCAGCTACTCAAATGCGCGCCCTTTCCAAAGGTCTGATCGGGACCACCGCCGTCCTGGCCGCCGGCCTGTCTGGCCTCTACATGCGCAATGCCTCCGCCAAATCGCCTGCAGTAGTGCCAGCCCTACGCACATACTCTACCTCTTCCGCCGCAGCACCTTTCACATACCGCCTCGCGGCAGCAGCATCAGCAAAACGTTCACCACCACGTCCCGCAAAAGCCGGCCGCGACTACTGGCTCTACAGTTCCACGCAACACAACATCTCGCCGCCCTACATCCGCTCGACCAAGCCTGACGCAGGCGAAGATGCCTTCTTCATGGCCACAATCGGTGCAAGTGCGCACCACGTCGCCTTTGGAGTTGCAGACGGCGTAGGCGGCTGGCAGGATTCCGGCGTCGACCCGAGCGACTTCAGCCACGGGCTATGCGGCCTGATGGCCGGCACTGCGCACATATACGAAGGCATTGAAGTGGGAAAAGTCCCTCGCCCGCAGGACCTCATGCAAACAGCGTATGATGCGGTCATCGGCAATCCTAGAATTGCTGCCGGTGGCTGTACTGCGAGTTTGGGAGTGTTGAATGGCGAGGGCGAGCTCGAAGCTGCAAAGTAAGATATCGAACGTCATTCAAATTTGGAACACGAATATTGACGGCGCAAAACAGCCTGGGTGACAGCGGTTTCGTAGTCATTGGTCCCGGTAAAGTCACATACCGCAGCGAGATGCAGACCCATGCCTTCAACACGCCTTACCAGATGTCTAAGGTTCCGCCGAAGATGCAGGCTCAGCACGCCATCTTCGGCGGTAGCACTCACTTCTCCGAGACTCCCAAAGACTCGGACGTTACCAAGCACAAGGTGCAGCACGGCGACATTGTGCTATTCGCAACGGACGGTGTGTGGGACAATCTAAGTGCACAGGACGTCCTGAGTGTTGTGACGAAAGTCATGGAAGAGCAGGGGTATTGGAGTACGAACAGCAACTCGGCAGGCGCGGAGACGAAGCTGAACGAGACGAAAGTCCGCGCCCTACCCGGAACAATCACGGAGAAGACTCAGGAGAAATATCTGCCTGGTCTGCTAGCATCTGCGGTCATGCGCGAGGCCAAGATCGCAGGTCTGGACAGAAAGAGGAACGGCCCTTTTGCGAGAGAGGTCAAGCTCTATTACCCTCATGAGGGTTGGCAGGGCGGCAAACCGGACGATATTGCTGTTGTCGTTGCCATTGCCGTGGAGAACGGAGAATTGGAGAAGAAGGGACCAGTCAAGGCGAAGCTCTGATCCATCAAGATTGTCTTGATGATCGACCAGAGCGTAAAATGCATGTGATCATATGTTGTAGATTTAGTTTGGGCGGAGTCTATGTCACCTATACACAGCCGTGACGCGAGTCGAATGCATTGTATTATCGAAACGGCCGGAGTATATTGATGCGATCACTGAGAGATCTGCCTCGATCCGCTCCGAAGAAGGGACACGGGAGTGTTCGACTCACTCGCTTGATACCACCAATGCATGCATCAACTACGTCCTGTCTACCGTCATCGCTAGGCACTGCGAGCTTGCTACCAAAAATCGGTCCTTTGGAGGTCTTCAACGCGGGTCTCCCACCTCAAGCTCGAGGCCAACAGGCTTACCGCAGAGCTTGTCTAAGACGTTCGAGTCGAGCCACCAGGGTAAACGGCATCGCGTCATTGCATACGCGTGGATACGGCCCTTCGATCGACCTCAGTGGTACTAATATAATACTATCGTAAGCTACGCGGAGATACGCCTGATGTACAGAGACGAAGTCCGGATGCTGGAAGACGAGGAATCCGACTCGGTAACTACTCTCGAGCTTCTGTAAGCAAAGCTACACCTTTCGGCTACCCGGATACAAGCCCTAAGCGTGCACATCGTGCGTGCATGCATGTCTTAGCTTCACAGAGTATCATTGAAGGGGCCGCGTGCAAAACAATCTACATCATATTCCAACAACCCATCCAAGAGCCGCAAGACTCTGCCGAGGGGGTGAGCAAATGATGATAGCTACATCACAGGCGAAGCATGATATAAGCGCCGTGCCTGTAAATAATTTAACACTGGTAGGGCTTGAAACATCGTCGTCGTCTCAGCAGCAGAGAGAGACGCCTGGAGGCACGCCGGCGGCCCATGCACCCCACCGGCAAGTGTCTTCGGGAGGTGTGTGGCAGGATCTGGACCGTTTTTTGGACTCCTTTGACTCCTTTGGGCTTTTCAGATCCCCTGTCGACGTCGTCGTCCCCCACGAACGGCTAACGTCACCTCCTCGCGAGGTACGATCGTCCGCAAAACTTCAAGATCACCGGTGGGTCGAGTGGTAGCACTTCCCGCGAGCATGGGCCTGAACATACTCGTATCCTGACATCGTCCAAGTCTAGCTGCCGTTACAGCCATGCGATCCCAGTCTCCTCTCTCACTGTCTCTCCTCTCAAAACACCTGCCTTCTCCCTTTCACACCAGCCCTGCAAATCATCTCCAACAACCCTTCTCCTCCCATCCCTCCTCCTCCCACTGCCACTCCCATCTCGCGTCGTGCTGGTCACCGCACTCAGACATGCGCTCCTCAAACCTCGCCTCGTCCCTGGCCCTGGCTGCCACCGCCTCGGCCGCAGACCACTGTTCACAAGAATTCTTCGCCTCGCTACTGCCGGACAACGCAACACTCCTCTTCGCCGAGTCCATCTCCCAGAACAGCACTTTCCATGTCTCACCCGGCAACATCGCATACCCCGTCTCTCCCACAAACCTCCCCGCCGCCTGTGCCCTGCAAGTGAACATCACCTCATCTCCAACCTCGGCCTACTCCTTCGGTCTCTTCCTCCCGGACCCAAAGACCTACAATGACCGTATCCTCGGTGTGGGCAATGGTGGATTCGCAGGTGGCGTCAACTGGCTCGACATGGCCGCCGGCCTGCACTACGGCTTTGCATCGTGGTCTACCGACACTGGCCACAACTCCACTTCCGGCGACTTGTCATGGGCACTGAACAACGAAGAGAGACGTTCTGACTGGGGCCACCGTGCAATTCACGGCTCAGCAGTGATGGCCCGCCAAGTCGCAGAGGCTTACTACGAGGCCGAAGCCCGCTACGCCTACTTCTCCGGCTGCAGCACCGGTGGACGCCAGGCCATTCGTGAGATTCAGCTCCACCCTGAGACTTTCGACGGAGTGCTTGCAGGTGCCCCCGCGTGGTGGACCGACCGCCTTCAAACCTGGAGTTTGTGGGTCGGCCTCCTCAACCTCCCAACTAACTCCTCAAGCCGCATCCCTCCCGAGGCGTTCCCCGTGATCGCCAAAGAAGTCATGGCCCAATGTGACTGGCAAGACGGCCTGAAAGACGGCATCATCTCCGACTCGGCTGGCTGCCGCTTCGTGCCCGAAGCCTTGCTCTGCAGCAGCGAGGAAGAGCTCGCGGACCAGTCCAAAGCCCAATGCCTGAATCCGCACCAAATCGCCACCCTCAAGCAACTCTACGGCGAGTACAAAGGCGCCGACAACGCCTTCATCTTCCCCGGCCTCGAGCTCGGCAGCGAAGAGCAATGGGCCTTTCTGATCGGCGGCGAGAAGCCCAGCACCTACGGCAGCGAATTTGTCCAAGACTTTGTCCTTGACGACCCCAATTGGGACACCAGCTGCTACAACAGCACGATCCCCTTCATCGCCTCCGAGCACCACCCGGGCAATGCCTCGGCCACAGACTTTGACCTCGGACCTTTCCACGCCCGTGGCGGTAAGCTCCTGCACCACCACGGTTCCTCCGACGGCCTGATCCCGACCGGTTCCTCCGTCTACTTCCACGCCCAAGTTCAACAAACCCTGCAACCCCGCGGCATCGAGCTAGACGATTTCTACCGCTTCTTCGTCGTCCCTGGCATGCAGCACTGTATGGGAACGCCCAAAGACGTCTCAGCGCCCTGGTACTTCGCCGGCCCCAACCAAGCCGGCGCACTCGGGACCGGGGTTTACAGCACGCCGGGATACTCGGACGCCACTCACGACGAGCTGCTGGCTCTGATGGCTTGGGTGGAAGAGGGGCGGGCGCCGGACATGATTGTCGCGACCGAGTTCAAGGACCAGAAGGACGTCAGCAAGGGGGTGCTTAGGCAGAGGCCTATCTGCCCTTGGCCCAAGCAGGCTAAGTTCACGAATGAGGGTAGCCCCGATGTGGCTGAGAACTGGAAGTGTGAGGATGTGCATGGGTCGCATCAGCCCGGGTACGAGGGCCAGGAAGAGCAGCAGCAGGCTGGTGCTTATTGATCTTGAATTGATCTAAAGATGGAGACGAAGAAGGCGATGCATATAAAAACATAGATACCCCACGCCTTTTCTTGTTATATACATACGTATACATGAACACACACGTATTCTGAATCACCTTTACTTGTCATTGCCTGTTGTTGCTTCGCGTTGAATGGATGGCTTGAGTACCTAAGTACTGGTAGTATAGCAGCATCCCCCACGAGAGTTGAAAGATGAGAGGAACAACACGAAATGGGGACAGTCACGGACGATAGAAGGTGTCAGTTCTATCGAGTGTCGGACGAGCCACTCACTAATTAAGGTCGCAGTTGTCAAACATGACATCTATTAGCTGTGTCTTTTGCAAGGAACATTACATATCACATTTGGGTATACGGCTAAAGCTGAGATCATCATCGTCGTCGTCGTCGAACAAGAAAAGATAATCCAAAGGAAACACGTCTCGTCTCCATCTCGTTCCCAATCTCTCTTCCCACCAGCGTCTTTACTCGCAAGACCTCGTCCCTGTTTTATCATTACCACAATTAACACCACCTCCAACCATCCTTCCAACCCATCAACCCACTACCAAATCAAAACTTCCCCTTCCCCCTCCCGACTCTACCCCTCTTCCTCCCAGCAAAACAATCAAAACACCAAACAAAACTCGCCACCAACAAACAGGCAGTCGCAACCCAAGTAAGCGCCATAAACTTGCTGCCTCTCTGCGCACTAACCCCCACATCCTCTCCCTTGTCATTCACAACCTCCGCCGCCTTGACCCCGATAGCAGTCGCCAGCGCCGACGCAACACCCACAGCCACAAACGCGATCAACTCGACCGAAACGTTCGCGCAGGCGCTGAGCTTCCCGCCTGGAGCAGTGAACAGACTGGCCAAAGCGAGGATCAAGGAAAGGGCCGCAAAGGCGATGCCGATGCAATAGAGCACGAACATGGCGTTGCTGGCGATTTCGAGCGCCTGGATAGCGTCGTCGATACTCTCGGGCCAGCCGAGCTCTGTCAAGTTGATTTTACTCCCGTACTCGGACTCGTTGAGTTCGCGCTGCAGAGTCTCGCGCGGGTTGAAGCTGTACATCGCGGTCCTGTTGCTGCAGTCGGTCACGTTCTTGGAGATGTCGGAGCGCGAGATTGTGGCGTTGGGGGCGTCGGTCGGGGTGTAGAAACCCTCGCAAAAGTTGAGCAGGTGGGCGGAGTAGAAGTCGTGCAGGCCGAGGTCTTTGGCGAGGGAGTTTAGCTGGTCGTTGATCTCTTCCTGGACCGAGTTGGTGATGTCGTCGAAGAAGGAGACGATGGGATTGGAGGATTCCGAGGAGGTGGTGTTGAGGACGTTGCGGCCGATGCGGGAGGTGTTGAGCTGTTTGGGGGTTAATTATGTGTTTTGCGTTGGCGACTGGAATCTTTTGTTGCTAAGTTCCATGGTTTGGTGCTTACTGTTACTATGGCGTAGTCTTCCATGAAGCCTTGCTTGGAACCGGCAAAGAGGCACAAGAAGGAGAGGATAAGGGCCGCCGCGCTGAGCACGGCGGGGATGAGTGCTGAAAGGCGCATCTTCGTTCCAGGACCTTAGATATTAGGATATGATATGTTGTGGTATGGATGTGGTATTCAGCCTAGGCAGGTAGTGATATCGTTCACTGACACCAGCAAAGAGGCCGCAAAATCAACGAGTCGCTAAAATCGCATGCAAGGGCAATCACAAAAGCAGAAGAAAAAAAGAATGCCCATCACAGTAAGTAGTACATAAACAGTTCCGCCCATGCACATGGATGTCAAGGAATACAAGCGCCTTCTGCGTCACCGAGCGCGTGTTTGCCAGCCATCACACCACACCACACCGACACACCGACTCATCAACAAGAACCTGTTCCTGACGTGCCTGAGTCGCCAGGGTTCGTCGGGCTAATCTACGGGTTCGCGAGCAAGCATGCCCGTTGCATGTTATCAACGCACGCGCCCTGGCGCGTAAATTGAGCATGACGTAGCCGGTATAGCACCCAAGAATTGATGTTTCGTTGGCGCGGACAGGGGTGAGATCTTGTTTCAGCTTTGCGAGTCCCTGCAGGTCCTGCAGGTTATTCTGGAAACTTGCTTTTCGCTTGTTTCTCACGCTTTATGCGCTGTATTGGGCTTTGAAGGTGGTTCGAGATGTTTGACAGGTCCTAGAGTTCCGGCGTTAATACCCTCCCAAGCGCCAAAGGGATCTGATTAGCACGAGACTGCAATGTCAGTCTTCCGCGTAAAGCTGTTTCGTATTTGATACAATGGACGAACGATAGTCGCTACTCGGCAGCACTTCCATCACACTCAAGACTCAAGACTGTTGCCCTGTCCAGAATACCGCCTAGCCTTGCCATTTCCCTCTGCAGCCTCCAACTCCGCATCGCGAGGTCCAAAGCCACCCCAACCATCAAACTCGTCCGCGAACTTCACTGCGGCTCTCAGGTAGAACTTGTTGGGGTCGCCCCAAGTGTTGCTGGCCTCGTGCATACTTCTGAGCGCTTTCACGTAGTGCGCATCTGTCCTGTACCGGCCCTTCAGCGCCTTCTCGGTGACATATTTCCAGTCTCGGCTCTCCAGCTCCACAAGTTTGATGGTGTCGATGTTGATGCGTGGGCGCAGTTGAGCGATGAAAACGAGGATTGTGAAGAGCCACCATTGACGGACGAGCGAGAGGTGGAATTTGTAAGGGAGGATGGCGAGGAGCACGCGGATGGCGTGCGATGTGTTGAGGAGGTGGACGAGGAAGAAGTCGTATTTGGTGGTGGGATTGTTGTCACCTCTAGATTGCGCGGTAACGAGTAGGGCGACTGCGAGCTTCTGACTCTCGGCGAATTGGTCTTTGGCATGCTTGAGGTCCCACGAGTTCCAGTACTCGAGAGCAGCAGCGGCGGCTTCTTTGTTGGATAGTATAGTCTCGATGTTGTCGCTGCCTGAGTGGTCGAACAGGCCGTCGAAAGTCTTGTCGTGCGTGATGCGGTCGAGGATTGTGAAGAGACTGTCCGAAGGGTTGGACGATGGCTTGGTATATTGTGGGTCATCCAAGTAAACATGCCATTCATTGCGGAAACACGCTGCGAGGCCAAGTGCTTCTATTGCCACTGTCCGTGAAGACAGCTCATGTGCGTAGCCCAGGTGAATCAAAGGGTGGCCAAGTCCCGAAATGAGATTGTTGACGAGCGGCTCCTTCCCTTGTAGGAGAAATTCATTGAGCAGCTCACGCCAGTCATAGCCATATTTCACAAGCTGATCCTCGAAGAAGTCGACGAATGCTCGCTGGTACCTGGAAAACTAAGTCAGTCGTCTATTGGAATAAACCATCATGATTCGACTAGCATACTCCCGTTTACCCAGAAAGTCTCTCCAGTCGTGTCTTGCAATCTCAGCAGGACTGTCCGTCCAGGGCTCCAGGTGCTTACTCTCGGCTTCGGAGATGTGGTTGAGCTCATCCGCCTCAGCGCCGAGGATGTAGGATGAGCCTAGGATGTGAGGCAGGTGGTTGTGAAATCGCAAGTTATTGTAAATGATGCTGTGATTGATGTGGTTTGCTTTGAGCAAATGTTTGAGCGTCCTCGCCCTCTTCTCAGGCTGAGCTTCAATCTCATGAGCTTTTACTTTGGGCAGCTTGATGCCACTGGCGCTGTTGGCCCAGCCGGTGAAGTCGGGCAGGGATGGCCACCTGATTTGCAACATGCTGTACACAGTGAGATGGATCTTGATAGGGTTGACCGTAGGATGCCAATGTTGCTGGATAAATGGAAGTGCGACGATGGAAGGTCCAAGGCATCCGCGGTGCAATCGTCGTTGGAGCGCATGACGTGCCCCGCCCTTGTGGTGAGCTTTGGTGCGGGCGAATGAAAGATGTCGAAGCTGCTCCACAACATCATTCTACGGCCTTACCACCTCTACCTACAAACGGATACCAACGCGCCATGCTTCCTGATTTCCATACAAGGATCCGCCCAGCATCATAGACATGCCTTTCTCCTTCTCGGCTATTGCGACTGTCCACTCATCTTCTCACAAGTACGCCCTTGACAAGCTTCAGCTCTTCAAGGGCTGACACCTCCCAGATCAGCCCGCGAGTGTATAAGTACGCAGGAATTGGCTACAGTAAGTCGCAAGAGTATCGATCTAGCCCCTCCCTTATCTGGGCGTACTACAGTATCGCATGCCATAATCCTTCTCATCAAGCTCTCCATAACCTCAACTCCTCCAACATGACTCTCTCAACCTCCCCCCTTTCCACCATCGCCCTCCTCTTCCTCTCCTACCTAGCGTACCGCACCACACAAGGCTTCATCATCCGAAAGCGGTTCAACGCTTTCGCCCAGCAGCATGGCTGCGAAGAGCCACCAGACGTGACTGGGCCGTACCCCTTCACGAGCTGGAAATTTGTTTGGAGGCTGATGTGAGTCTCCTTGAACAGTGTGCCCTAGACTAGAGTCACCATACTCTAGCTTGTACTCATAATCTACAGGCGCGCCGGCAAGACCGGAGAAGATGTGCTGGACGACATTATCTGTGCCGATTTCAAAAAAGGTCACACGCTCAAGAAGACGGTGCGTGGACGTTTTGCCTGATTTGGTCCGGAATGCGTGGCGATTGGCAATACTGTATCAATCTCATGGTGGACATACAGCTAAACTAGATTGTTACGTGCAGGCTGTCGATGGAAGTATAATGTTCTCGACCTGCGATCCGACGAATCTGCAAGCTATGCTTGCGACTCAATTCACGGTCAGTCATTCGATCTTCCAAAGTCCGGCCGGATGATCAAGGGATATAGAAGGCAACTGACATCCTACAGGACTTTGAAACAGGTCCCGTAAGTCCAGAAACTCTCTACATCTTATTTCCTCACTCCTAATCTCCGGCAACCAAACAGGCCCGTCGCGCAATCTTCTACCCTCTCCTAGGAAACTCCATCTTTTCCAGCGATGGCGCGGTATGGAAACACTCTCGCGCCCTCCTTCGGCCCTTTTTCTCTCGGGACAACATCAACAACCTATCGGCCACGCAGTCGGCCGCAGACACTTTGATTCGGATCATTGTAAACAGCGGCAGTAAATCTCAAGAGAGCAGAATTGAAGACGATGGCGAGACTGGCTGGACTCAAACGACAGACCTCCTTCCCCTCTTCTTCAACTTCACCATGGACACGTCGACTGAGTTTCTTTTTGGGCAGGAGGTTGGGGCGCTGGCTGCTGTTGAGAGGGAGATGAAGCGGCCTGAACCTCAGTCTAAGACTGAGGCTACGAATCATGACGGTAAAGACAAAGACACCGGCTACGGAGCCCAAGCGGCTTCCAACGAGTTCTCTGAAGCTCTTCGCGTTGCCAACGACGGTACTTTGCTGAGGTTGCGATTGCAGAATCTGTACTGGTTGGGGGATGGTTTTGCCTTCCGGAAAGCGACGAGGAGGGTTCAGGGGTTTGTGGATGGATTCGTTGGGCGGGCTTTGGCGAAGGTGGAGGCTGAGGGGAAGGAGGCGGTGGATGGAAGAGACGGAGAGAATGAGGGTGATGTTGGGGCGGCGAAGAAGGGCTGCAAGAAGTTTGGCTTGTTGGAGTCGCTACTTGACAAGACGAGGGACCGAGATGAACTAATCGCGCAGACGCTTGGTGAGAGACTCGACCCTCATCCAAGATTGACTATACCAGCACACTGACTAACCCGCCACAACAGCGGTAATGATGGCTGGCCGCGACACGACCGCCGCCCTGCTCGGCTGGTCCCTCGTCCGCCTCACCCTTCACCCCGAAATCTTCTCCTCCCTCCGCTCCACCATCCTCCGCGACTTCCCAGACTCCTCATCACCCCCAACCTTCGCCAAACTCAAATCCTGCCGCCCCCTTCAACACTTCCTTCAAGAAGTCCTGCGCCTCCACCCCACAGTCCCGGTCAACAACCGCCTGTGCGTCAAAGACACAACCCTGCCCCTAGGCGGCGGCCCGGACCAAAAATCCCCCATCGCGATCCGCGCGGGGCAGTTGGTCGTCTTTAGCGTCTATGCCATGCACCGCAGGGCGGATCTTTGGGGGAAGGATGTGCTAGAGTTCAGGCCTGAGCGGTGGGGGGAGAAGGAGAGGGAGAGGCAGGCCTGGGCTTTCCTGCCGTTTCTGGGCGGGCCGAGGGTTTGTTTGGGGCAGCAGTTTGCGCTTACGGAGGCTGCTTTTTTGATTGTGAGTTTGCTGAGGGAGTTTGATGCGGTGCGGGCGGGGGATGAGAGGGAGATGGGGGGCTTGAGGAAGGGGTTGGGGTTGACTATGTGTGAGTTTGAGTGTTTCTTCTTCCCCCTCCTTGCCTCCAGTTGTGTGAAAAGGTTTTTGGGGCTGACGATGGGGTTCGATAGGGCCTGCTGATGGTGTCAAGGTGAGGTTTCATAGAGCGAGTGGGTGATGGACCGTTGGGACGGTAGCTTGGCTTGATTGTTTAGGTGATGGTGATCGAGGTCATGACATTGAACGATTTTCGCGAGGAGATCACTGAGGTGCGTACTACTGAAAGACTGGACTGTGTACAACACGTGATACAGACCATCATGAACGAATTGCTCTTCCCTCTTCGAGACATAGCTACTGGAGTATCTTGCCGTCTCACCACAGTGATGGCCTTTGGGTTTAGTGAAGGCGCATGGTGTAACGAGTAAATCTAGTTTCCCCACAACCGCGTGGTACGACGTGCACCTCTGCATCCTGCACGACGACTATAACGTGGCCTCTCGGCACGGAAGACGCCACCACTGTGATGGGGGGGGCACGACACATGGCAATCCTGTCCGTCCTGCAGATCGGAGGCGTGTGTGGTGCATCGAGTGGACAGGTGTGCGCTTACTACTCTGACATACCCAAGCGACGATGCGGGGTTGTAGTACATGTACTGTTGTATCCAGCAAGTTTGTCGCAATCTTTGGGGGTAATGATGATGCATGAAGTGCCTACGTGTCATGTTCATGGCGTTTCGACTGACAGCTGGAATTTGATTGAAGAGCGTCCTGCCATTGGCGGCAGAGCAGGATCTCGTTACATGTAGGATGGAAGGTGACGGGGCTTGTGTGACGGATGTACATACAGTACATACCTATAGACATATACATGTACGCTTGTGCAGAAGTACACTTGGTATGCCGGATGGTCGGCTTATAACGGTTGCTGAAGAGGAAGTGAATCGGTCTGCACAAGGTCGTTAGGTTCTGATACTCAACTGCGTATGCCGTACGTAGGAATGTCCAAAGGAGTACAATGTCGCAGGACCACGACATATAGAGCGGCTCGTTAGTTAGTGTTAGACAGATAGGCGTTGGGCGTTGTTTGGCGTAGGTCGAGAAGGCCACTAGCAATGCATGGCGATGCGGTTGTTGATGTCGGAAAGGCCGAGAGATGCGATGGGTGGAGTTGAATGGATGGAGAACTCGCTTCTTCCTGCATAGACTGGCCGGGATGAACGAGCTGTCGGGTCACATATTAACTGAGGTTTGTGCGTTGTTATACGTGGGGCGTTGAGTATAGGTAGCAAGGCCAGGTGCATTTGCCGACTGGAGATTGCCATGTTCTCTCCAAGCATACCTACTGTACATAGACAGACGTTACATGTTCACGATGGTAGGCGAGGATAGGCGGTGCAATCGCATGGCAGAAGCAAGCTAAATCCCAATGAGTGATATGCAAAAATGGGCAAGGTGTTTCTTCCCATGTTCTTCCCTCGGCAAAGCAAGCAGATTGTTGGTGGAAGCTGCCAAACCCTATACACTATCGTCGATAGACTTTACGCCATGCCGCGACGGGCACGTTTTTCGAGGCGCGCCAACCACGTGGCTCATCATCCGACAGGCAGCCAGCACTCTCGGCGGAAGCTGAGTCCTTGGTCGATATGAATATTCTTGTGCTTGTTCCTTTTCAGACCTTGTGCCGTGTCCGCCGCGTGCCGCTGAAGACATTATCTGCAGCGACTGTATCTGAGTAGTCTAGCGAGGCACCCCTTAGTAACGTCTTGCTCCCAGTACGCCGTGAACGATAATAACTTACTGCACCCGCAACGCAAGCCATCAACGCCCATTGCGCACTCTCGGCCTTGCTAGTGCTACAGGAAATACAAAGTGAAAGTGGAGGCTATCGTGCCCGGCTCGCTCTCCCGCCCCAGTCCCTGCTGCTGCCGAGTCCGCCGCTCGCCTGTCGTGCTCCAGACCGGGAAGGGCATACTCGACCTTGCTCTGCTCTGCTCCAATCTCAATCTTCCACTCGACACTCACTCACTCACTCACTCACTCTCCCGGACATCCTTCTCTTCGACCATCCCTTCTTTCTGGACAACGCTCGCTACTCCTGGCGCCAGAACAGGGAACAACCCTCGCCAAAGGATCTCAAGGATCGCCAATCGCCAACGCGGGGTCTCTTCCTCTAGTGCTGCTTGGAGGCTGGCGTCAATCGCAACGGTTTCTCGCCGATCTCTATGATGTCGTCTCACACCACCGCTGCTGCTGCTCCTCGCGTGCCTAAGCTTGCTGTGCGAAACAGGTCAACAGACCCCAACGACAATGCTCCGACCGCCCCGTCTTCACACTCTGCCACCATTCGTGACCGAGGTACCAGCGATCCTTCACGGCCTCCCAGCCAGGGCGGCAGCATGGCAACCTCAACAACAACTTCAAGGCGGGGATCGACACAGAGCAAGCAGTCCCAGCAACAACAAGCCAATCCCAAGAAGAAGAATGGCATGCTTGGCTTCTTGACGCTGAAAGAACCCTCGACCAATGCCTTGGAGCAATTTGCAGAGCAGCAAAGAAAGGCCGCTGCCGCTGCAAAGACCGCGAGGCCCACCGCCGCCAGCGTATCCAGTGTTTCTGTGCAGAAGCTACCCGACCATGTGCCCAAAGTGAACAGCAAATGGGATGGACTACCCGAGAGCGCCCGCAAAAAGATGGAGCACCAAAGAAGAATATCGCATGAAACTGGGACTTCAATGTTCACCACAACCACGAGGCGTTCGCGCGGCAGCAGCAACTCATCAGGCAGCAGCTCCAATGCGACACGTCGCCCAATTGGTTCGATTTCGTCTCGCCCTCCTTCCATGACCTCGACGATACGCGGTGCGAAATACACGGTCATTGATCCTCACATTGCGTACGACACAAATGCAGCTATTGCCGTCCACCCCGATGCTTACGGCGAGCCGTCGCCACTGCAAGCTGATACAGCAGATATCCAACGGCGGGACTGGTCACAAACCATGTCGCCAGTATCGCCTTCAGCGTTGAGTCCCATTCCAGGCGAAGGCTCTCAATTGCATACCGTACGCCGTACGAGTGGTGCTATACCGGCCGAGCTAGCCGGAAGATGCATCGCCGAGCTCCCTGGAGACGGGCCTGTCGAACTCCCTGGCGACGAACCACCTCAAATGGCTGGCGATGAGCCGGCATACATCACTTCTCCAGGTGGTTCGCCACTGACTCCACCTACCGAGGGTATGCCCGGACAGATTCCACGAGTGATGAACCGCGGCATGGTCATGGATGAATACGGCACCATGTGGTACAGTGATACCGATCCTGAAGAAAGCGACGGCCGCATCTCAGACTCGGAAGTGCACTTCAACGACTTGTCCAATGAGCTTCCGAAAGCCTTCGGCAAGAGGCGACCACTGGAGTACATTGCCGAAAGCCCCATCGAATACATGGCCGAAAGTCCCATCGAGTACCCAGAAACACCCGACGACTGGCCTCTATCCCGCCGCACTCGCGCAGCCCGTGCCCTCCAAGCAACAGACTTTACCGGCACAGCTACACCGACCGACACCACAGCCATTCCATCCTCAACCACCCCTCCGCCAGCCAGTCCGCTGCCTCCAATTCCCACACCCTCCGAAACAACCAACCAAACCTCCCGCCCTCTACTAGCCCCAACTTCAATCTACTCGCAATACAGCAACGCAAATCTTGCAGCCCGGCGTCCAAGTAGTATTACGCCCAGCATCGCGCCCAGCGTCGCAACAAGTCTCGCTCCAAGCGTAGGTTCTAGCATCGACTGGCCTCTTCCCCCAACATCACGTCTTGCAATGGGAGGCAACACGGGTCCGACGCCGCGCAAAGCGGACGTCGCGCCCTGGGAGCGGTTCGACGATAGAGTCGGCGGACCCGCTGCTGCTTTCGAGCGCTCGTCGTCGGCCGTGAAGGCTTCTCTCACCAGTGCTGCAGCTGGACCGGCTGGACCGAAAAAGAGGTTTACTGGCATTTTGGGAAGGAGATAGAGCTGTGTCAACAACTCTGATTCTGCCGGTCAGGGTGTTGACTTGCATGAGACTTGGGTCTCTTGCTGGCGCAAGCGATTTGAATGCCCTCTCCCTTTTTTGCTCTAAATTTCTTGATTTTCATCTTCCATCCAGCTGCTTTTCATTTTCCAGCGTTCTTGGCCTTGCGTTCTTTTACTTTTAGCAGCATCGAGATACCCCCACCAACATCATCACGATCAATCAAGCGTGGATTCGACAGCTTTCTTTCGCATTGCAAGCGTTCACGCAAGTGTAGCCTTCCACACAACGAGATAACGAGGAATGTAAAGGCAAGAAGACCCAAGCATGAGAGAGACATTACTTAGCTTAGGTAACACACACACACACACACACACATACACGATTTACCAATCTCCCCAACTCACTATGTCATCCCATCAGTGAACCCGCCAAAATCCCTACCTTACCTATGCATATCCCCACCATCAAAATCCAAAAACCCACCACCAACCCCATCCCTCTCAACCAACCACCCAAACCGTCCCTTCTGTTCAAACTCCCCCCTCACATACCCCGGCAAATCCCCATTCCCCTCCACCCGCTCGTAAACCTCCCCCTCCCTCCCAAACAAATCCAAACCCCTGCGCACCCTCTCGACGATAGTCCTCTCATCGCGATTGGCGGCCGTATTCCACCCCTGATGCGAAAAGGAGGACATCTTCGTGAGCACCTCCGCCAGAGTAGAGAAGCACGAGCTACAATGCCAGGCGGCATCGTGCAAAGTCGCGCGGGCCCAATACCGCTCGAGAGAGTACAGAGGGATCTTGACAAAGGAAGAAAACACCCCGCTCGCCGCCGAAGCGCGCACCAAGCCCTGCCGCAAATCGTTGGGGAGCAGCGTCTGCGCTCCGCGATACAGGGTCGCGTCCGGGTGCGCCCACTGAGAGCCGCGGTGCCGCCACTGGAAAGAGTAGTAGTAGAACTGCGAGCGCAGCGTCAGCCGCGCCGGGAAAGCACACAGCCGCAAGAGAACCAACGTCCCCGGCCTCGGGATCTCGTCCATGTCGCTCACGACCAGCACGTCGTCCGTGTTTGCTTCCTGCGGGGTTCCGACGAGGTCGGGGAAGACGTGGGTGAAGAGGGCGTTGCGCAAGAAGTCTTCGTGGTCCCAGATGCGGGCGCTTTGGATTGGGTCTTGGACGACGCGGTAGATGATCTTGTGGTGGAAGGGTGCGAAGCGGGGCCAGTTTTGGAGCAGGTGCAGGGGTTTTGGGTTGCCGGTGAAGGTTGTTGGGGATTCGATTATGACGAAGAAGTCGACTTGCGGGGCGAGGGTGTGCAGGCGGATCTCGAGCCAGTGCAGTTCGGTGGACATGAGGACGAGGTCGTAGACTTTTCGTTTGGGTTGGTGGTCGTTGTTCTTGTTCTTGTTCTTGTTCTTGTTCTTGTTCTTGTTCTTGAGGGGTGGTTTGTAGACAGGGAAGCCGTGGGATTGACAGGTTGATTGGATTTCATCGGGGGAGAGGAGTTGGGGGTTGAAGTCGGAGGGTAGGTCGACGAGGGCGGGTGAGAGGTAATGGTTTTTGGATCGTTCGTGGTCGACGATCACCCAGATCGCTATTGTTGAGCATAGGAGGATGGTATATGACAGTGCTCGGATTTGACGTCGATTCCACCGTAGAGTCCACATTGTCAGTCGGATGGAATGCCAGTCAGAGAGTCGGAAGTTGCTGTAACTACATCGACTTGGATGAGTGGTAGTGGACGCATTGCGAAGACAATGAGACGTCTTGGGGCTGTGTGGTGATTTGTTCAAAATACGAGTTGTCTGGTCAGAGGTCGAAGGTTTCAATCCGTGTCATGACACCGGAGCTGAACCCTGCCAGACGTGATTCGTGTGTTAACGAACTGAATGGCGCTAACGTACGAGATTCGCTGTAGCCTTGCACCAAAATAACGAGCGAGGTCTAATAAAGGATCACGGCTTACGCAGCACCCTCCTCAATGATCGACGCCGACCAAACTCAATGGCTTCCGGTCACCGGGACTTGCCATGCCATACCATTGCAGTGGATTCTTAGCAAATGATACATCTCGTGGGGAAACTGAACAGAAAGTCCCATCAGCTCTGGACATGGTATGGTATGGTCATTCGCCCATTCATCATATCTGCACTCCCTACCTATGTATGAACCCGCCCAAGCAGGACAGGGTAGAAGTAAAAGTAACCCAACACCTAGAAGTCTATTGGAATGCTGCACAATCAAGCGACATTCTAGTCCCGTTGTGTACAGAATTAAAGAACAAAAAGACAGAAACAAACTAACAAATCCTCAAAGGGTATCCTCGTCGCTGAATCTCGTTTCCCGCCATCCTGCCCTTCTGTCGTCCATCTAGTGCAACGTAACGTCGTACTACCATCCTCGCGATACAATAAAGTCGTTCGTGATTACATCCTCCACGTGAACATCGTGCTTACTTTGGTCTTCTGGGAAGCCTTCTAGACCTTGCCATCGTCGTCGTCATCCTCAAAGAAGCTGATGATGGCGCGGACACCGCTGGGACCGAGACCGTGTGGAGGGTAGCAGACTGCGATAACATTTTAGCATGACGAATTGCGAGACGAGACGGTTTGTGTAACTTACCATAGATGGGATCGGGGTGAGCACCGAGCTTCTCTCTGAACTCGCTCTTGTTGATGAGGTGCAAGTCGTTGGCGATGGCGTGGTAGGCTTTGCTGAGAACCTTGACGCGGGTACCCTTGAGGTTGTGGCCGGGGGTGAAGCTGGCCGATGCACCACTGCCGAAGGTGACGCTGGTCGCACCGACTGCCGCAAGTGCCTTAAGGGAGTGGATGATGGTGGCCTCGATGGCGCCAGACGGGGCGCCGGGGAAGTCAAGAGCGAACTTGACCTGCCAGCCGTGCTCAGGCGCGAGCTGGGCGAGGATGACAAAGCAAGCGATTTCGCCCTCCTTGGTGAGAGTGTAGTGGTACTGCCTGTGAGGCATGTCTTGCCAAGGGTGAACGTCTGTAAGGTGGACCTGCTTGCCCTTGGTCTTCCTGCTATCCAACCAGTCCGCAATGCGCTTGTCAACCTTGGCTTTCAGCTCGTCGGGGAATTCATCGCCGATAGGGATGTCATTGATCTTGATACCCTCCTTCTCAGCGTGACGGATCTTGCGCTGCACTTCGGGGTCTTTGAGACCCTTGATATCGTTGGGGTCCAGGCGCTGCTCGGCAGCGACAGAGAATGTACGCCAATCGAACTTGGTGGCAAGCACCTCCTGTGTCGCACCACCACAGAGCAGCCACAGAGGCTTGATCTTGCGGTCCTTCTTGATGTAACGCAGGTAGCTCGAGACAATCTTGGCATATTGACTATCGTGGCAGAGAGGGTCACCGATTGTCATTGCGAAGCCTTCGTGCTGCACGAAGCCAACGGCCGCACCAGTCAGGGGATCCCGCCAGTGCTCGAACTTGGGCTCGAGCCAGGACGTGTTGGACGCATCACCGTAGTTTGCAATCAGGTTCTCGATGGGTTGGAAGTCCATCTGCGCCATGACACGGTCCTTGCCAGACCATGGTGGGTGGAGAGTGCTGGACTCAGGGTGTCTGAGCTGAACAACAGGCTTCCTTTCCGGAAGAGAGCGCGGGTCTCTGGCGAAGAGAGTGGCATGTCTGATGTCGCCGAGCTTCAGCATAAGCATGAGAATGCGCTCCATGCCAATGCCTCCACCTCCGTGGGGTGGCGCACCCCACTCGAAGCCCTCCATGTACTCCTCCATTGTGCTGGGGTCCATCTTAAGGCTCTTCATCTTCTCGATCAGTGTGTCCGCGTCGTGAATACGCTGTCCACCGGAGAGAATCTCCTGGCCGCGAACAAAGATGTCGAAGGAGTTGGTCACCTTCGGATTGTACGGGTCGGGCATGGCATAAAAGGGTCGTGCAGAGGTGGGGAACTTGTCGAGGACGTAGTAGTCGGTACCGAGCTTCTCCTTGATGACTCTGCCGAGTTGAATCTCATCTCTAGTACCAAGGTCTTCGTCTTCAGGCAGAGGGTTGCCGTGGTCATCTCTCCAGCCGGAGTCGTTCAGCATGCGGATGCCCTCAGCGAACGGAATGATGGGGGTCTCCGGAAGCCACACCAAGTCCTCGGACGGGAAGTGGTGCTTTACAATCTCAACCTCCTCGCGGTACTCTTCGTAGACATACTTGAAGATGGCCTTGAAGGTGCTATCAAGAGTGCGGAGGACTTCGTGGTAGTGTTCGTCAATGGCCATCTCAAGATCCAGACCGGTGAATTCGGTCAAATGACGATGGGTGTTGCTGTTCTCGGCACGGAACACAGGGCCAATTTCAAAGACTCTTTTGAAGTCAGCGGCAATGGCCATCTGCTTGCCAAGCTGTGGCGATTGTGCCAGGAAAGCAGGTCTGTTGAAGTAGTTGACCTTGAACACGCTAGCGCCTGATTCAGAGGCGACGGCCTGCAACTTGGGCGTGTGAATCTCAATGAAGCCATTGTTGTGCAGGTGGGAGCGGAAGGCCTGGCAGATGGCAGACTGCACGCGGAAAATGCTCTGGGCGGCGGTTGTGCGCAGATCGATAATGCGGCCGTTCTGTCTCGCGCGGTCAGAAATCACAACGCGGCCGTCACCGCCCTCACGCTGAACGTCTTGCTTAGAGACTTCGGCTTCGTGGACGGTGAAAGGTAGCGACTGGATTGGCTTGCCCTCGACGAACATCTCGTGGATGTGAATCTCAATGTTCTTGATCGATGTGCTGTCAACGACACCCTGCTTGGCCTTGACATCCTGAACCACACCCTTGATCTTGACGATCGTCTCGACGTGCAGGTGCTCTGCCCAGTAGAGGAAGTGGGCGGACACGCTGCCGTGCTCTTGCAGGACACCCTGGATGGTGACAGTCTGTTGTCTCAGCTCGACGAACATGAGATGGGCACTGAGCTTGCGAATGTTGTGCAATCTGGCGCGGAAAGTCACAACCTGACCACCCATATCAGGCTTCAGGTCGCGGAGATCCACGCGGATATCACCAGGCATGTCGCCGGCGTAGTTGTTGACGGGAAGGACGCCATATTTGGATCTTTGCTCATCGGTCTCCTCGGCGGCGGCTTTTGCCTCAGCTTCTTGCTTGCGCTTGAGTTGCTCGGCTTTGTGCTCCTCGACCTCCTTCTCATGTCTCTCACGCTCGGCCTGGCGTTCCAGCTTGCGTGCCTGACCACGGCTGACAGGCTCACCGTCGCGGTTCAGAGGGAGGTCCTCAGTGGAAGAACGGGAGTCAGAAGAGCTGCCCCGCACCTTCCGCCTCAAAAGACCCAACGGGCTGTGAGTGGCACGAGGGCGGTGGCGCTCGGTGTTCCTGCTGTCTAGAGAATCACGGTGGTGGCGGTCGTTGGAGACCGAGCCTCGCGGGTGGTCAAGAGACTGGCGGAGGCGGTCGATAGAGCCGCGGGGAGTGCTCCCGGGCGAATGCTTCCTTGAGCCACCGCCATTGAGAGAAAGTCCGGACAAACCGGTGGAAGCTTTGCTGACCCCACCGGTGCTCTCGGCATCGCTCTGTTGGGTGCTGTTGGTGCGGTCCTTGGAGGAGGAACGACTGTGATGGGGTTTGAGGACCTCGAAGGCCTTCTTGAGCGCCGACATGGCGGCGGGGTGGTGGGGATGGGCTTCTGGCTTGGAGGGTATGTGGTGGGGATTGTTGGCGGTGGGAGGTGGTGGCAAGCAAGCAGATCGAAAGTGTGATGTATGAGGGGACAATGAGAATGTATGGGAGGGAGTGGGAGAGGTCCGCGGATGCAGTAGGATAGGATGCAGCAGTAGGGTGGAATAATAGGGCAGGCAGGGCAAGCGGAAAGGCCGTGGTAATTGAACTCTCTCTCTTTCACGGCAAACGGGTGAGCTGGCGATGGCGTAGTAGTAGTCTTGCACTACAGCAGCACACTGTGCACTACTACCCGAAGTCCACCACCTATCAATCTGGACGTCGATTGTCGATCTGGGCAGGCGGATGCTGCGATGCGATGACCAAGATGGCGAGTTTTGCAGGCCTCTCGCTGCGCGTGTCTTATGTCACAGCTCGTGGGTGTCGGTGGTGGGCAGGCCTGGCGTCCAATGGGATGTTGAGGGTGGAGGTGAATGGGGGCAGCTAGTAAGGCAGGAAGAGGCTCGGGCGCTGCTGATTCGAAATCATCCGAGGCCGTGCTTGCTTGCTCTGCTCTGGGTGGGTTGATATATCGACTTCTATACTGTAATCAATTCCCACCGTCAAAAGTCGCTCCAAACGTCACTGCAGCTCTTTTACCTGCTTGCCCTCGCTTGTGCCCGGATTGACTGGCAAACATACACACAAGCATCTTGAGCCAAGTCGCCTGCGCCACCCGTAACACCACTCAAGACACCCTCATGCAGATACCAGAGTCTAGCACATGTCGACTCCACCCTCCAATCTGGCCCCTGGGGTCGCGTCAGTGAGGCGTCAGTGAGACGTCAGACCACGACTAGCATCTACCTAGAAATCAACTCCCCCAGCACTTGTAATCTCACCTAATTCCCTGACGACAATCTACCATTCTCGCCGGCAGCCCATACTGGATTGGAAAATGGAACCCTTCAACATCCGGGGAAAGGGTCACGAGATGCGGGCGACGGGTTTTGTTCGTTGCCGAAAACAAACCTCTGCTGAGAATAAAATAAGTTTCCGACTTGTGCGGCGATCATGACCTGCCGACATCCGAAAACAATGTCGGGCGTCTGCGTACAGTAGTGCAGAGTCAGTCATCATCCATACTTTTAACGGCAATCTTCCATTCTTCACCCTGCAATTTCATAAGAGAAAGAAAGAAGATCTCACGCTCGTGACCCCCAATTTTTTCCTCGACTACGACCGTACCCGAAAGGGGATCGACTGCAGCTGCAGAAAAGCAAGCTCCGTTGGGCCTCAGCCTTGAAAGGCACTTCCACACTTGTCCGGTGTGGCACAGGAACATCATGGCCGTAGGGCTGGCCCGTATGGTTCTCT